>OJJA01000010.1_pt1 | contig 194843 bp, 156 predicted proteins | sample 1596031 | NCBI WGS metagenome assembly OJJA01 (sample SAMEA4350132, study PRJEB24818) | metagenome | biome: human; feature: gut; material: faeces | place: Denmark | collected 2013-09
AATTTTTTTTTTGTGTGTAATAGGTAGGTGGTACCACCTACCTATTACACACAAAAAAAACATAATATATATGTTCTCAAACCATACATTTATATACACTTGAAAATAGTAGTTGTCAAAAAGGAGTTTCTTTAATAAAGTTCGTAACTTTGCAACATTAAATATAAATAGCAAATAGAATTATGATAAAATTGTCAGATGCAGTCTTGCAAAAAGCAGCAGGTGAGGGAATGGATGAGTTTATCCAAGTGTTTACCGATAAATATAAAGAAGTGATAGGAGGTGAGTTGACTGCCGGAACAATGGCTTTGCTTACAGGTGAACAACATTCGTTATTGGCTTATCAGATATTCCGTGATGAGATTATGGTAGGCGGTTTCTGTCAATTGATTCAGAATGGATATGGTGGTTATGTTTTTGATAATCCCTTTGCTAAAGTAATGCGTTTATGGGGGGCGGAAGAGTTTTCTAAACTTGTCTATCGGGCAAAGAAAATCTATGATGCTCATCGTGAAGATCTTGAAAAAGAACGTACTGAAGATGAATTCATGGCAATGTATGAACAGTATGAGGCTTTTGACGAGTTGGAAGAAGAGTATTTTGAAATGGAGGAACAGGTGACGGCAATCATTGCAAATTATGTAGATGAACATTTGGGACTATTTGCGGAAGTGGTAAAATAATCTTAATCTGAAATTTGTATTGCATTTTGTTGCTATTAACGTTATTGTTTGATATATTTGTTTCATAAATCAAATCATTGCGTTTATGGGGAAGTGTGCCGTGCTTTTAGCGAGTCTTTTTTTTCTTTGTTCTTGTACAGAAGAAGAGAAAGGAATAGGTGAAGATTTGTCTCCTTTAAAGGAATACAAACTTGATAAGTTCGAGTTTTTGCAAAGCGAGGGAAGTGAAAGAAAAAGAGATCAAGGAGGTTTGTTTTCACGGAGCTGCGGTGGCTAACCCGAAGGATGTAGCAGCATCTTGTATGCGTCCGCCGTTTGAGGCCGTGTTGAAAAATGCATCTGTTTTCAAAATAGAGACTGAGCTTCCGACAGGCCTTATCTTACCAAATAATATTTATGTTTCTGAAGATGAAGAAAATGATCCTCGGAAAGAACAGTTCTCTTTAATTCCTCACTATACAGAAATTACCTTTAAATTTGAAGGTGGTGAGGTGGAAGTACCGCCTTATTCCGGTTTCAAATTTGAATATGCCGTAAAGGGGTATAAATTCCTTAAACCTTTTAGAATTACATTCGTGGAAACGTATTCTGGTGATATTGTAGAGCTAAAAGGACAATGGAGCAAGGTAAAATACGAAACGAAACTGGAAGATGAATATTTTTATTCTTTGAGTGAGTAATTGAATCTGTTTGAAATTTATTAAAAAAGTGAGTTTGGAGAAATAATTAAGTAACCGGTGCAGTATTTTTTAAGTCTCTGCATTTACTAATTGTGAATTAGAATTTATATCTTTGCAAACTCTAAAAAATAGATTTATGAAACAAGTAAAAGTTTTGGTATTGACCCTGATTGTTTTAATGGGTGTTGGTTTTACTTCTTGTATGAATTCAGATGATAATTATACTCCTGTGTGGCAAGGACCGGTGGAGGTTATTTCTTCTGCTTACGGAGGCACTTATTTTAAAATAGGTGAACTTAAAATACAGCCTACTGCTACTTCATTAATGGCTGTCGAGGAAACTTATAAATTTGATCCTTCTTCTACCAAGATGGCCTATATTGCTTGCACTTATTCCAATGATGAAGCGAGTGGAAATTCGGGAGCAACCAATACGTTGAAAAATGTAACTTTAAATTATGCTGTATCGTTAGATGGTACGGTGGAGAGTGTGACAGAAAAAGGAGCTTCTAATGATTCTGTTGCTACAGCTCCTATTATACGTGTTACCAATGTGATGAGCTCTACTTCTACGAGTGAAGAAAATTTCTATATTTTGGATAATCGTTATCTTTTTGCTGGAATATCATACTATGTTCAGGAAAAGCAACATTCGTTTACATTGGTAAACTATCCTAATGAGGAGGTCGAGGATGGTGTTATTAAGTTTTATTTGCGTCATGGTGGAACGCCTGAAAAAGATGGTGTTACTCTGATTTCTGCAAATGTGGCAGGTACTTATCCGTATTTATATTACAAGAGTTTTGATCTTGCGAACTATTTGCCTACTTTGCCGGGAAAAGAAGTGAAGATTATTGTTGAGGTTGATGAGAACACTGTCAATAACAAGTTGGATGATGAAAGAACTAAGAAGAGAGAGTACTCTCTTACTTATAAAGTAGAGGAATAATATTGAATTACAAAGAATTATTTAAGATATCGATGTCATTGATTTCCTCTCCGGCCAAGGCCTGGGAGGAAATTCGTTTGGAAGAGGATAGGCGAAAGGTTTTCGGAGCTTTTGTCTATCCTATGATTGGTTTATGTGGTCTTGCCGTATTTATAGGTTCTCTGTTGGTCAACGGCTGGGGTGGTCCGCAAAGTTTTCAGATAGCTATGACACAGTGTTGTGCAGTGGCAGTGGCATTGTTCGGCGGTTATTTTCTGGCTGCATATGCCATCAATCAATTACGGGTACAAATGTTCGGGATGTCCGACGATGTTCCTTTGACCCAACAATTTGCCGGATATGCATTGGTAGTCACTTTCCTGCTTAAAATAATTACCGGTTTGTTGCCGGATTTCAGTATTATCGGTTGGTTATTGCAGTTTTATATCGTCTATGTGGTGTGGGAAGGTGCGCCGATTGTGATGCAAGTTGAAGAAAAGAATCGGTTACGATTCACCATTTTATCATCCCTGTTGTTAATACTGTGTCCGGCGGTGATTCAATTCGTGTTCAATAAGCTAACAGCAATATTAAATTAAGAAACAAATGAAACTGGCTCCTGTAAATATAAAGAATAAACGTGCTACATTCGACTATGAACTGATCGATACTTATACGGCAGGTATTGTGCTTACCGGAACGGAAATCAAATCCATCCGTATGGGAAAGGCAAGTCTGGTAGATACGTTTTGCTACTTTGCCAAAGGTGAGTTGTGGGTGAAGAATATGCACATCGCCGAGTATTTCTATGGTTCGTACAATAATCATACAGCTCGTAGAGACAGGAAGCTGTTACTTAATAAAAAAGAGTTGAAGAAACTCGAACGTGGCACCAAGGAAACCGGCTTTACTATTGTACCGGTTCGTATGTTCGTCAATGAAAAAGGATTGGCTAAAGTTGTGGTAGCTTTGGCAAAAGGTAAAAAGCAGTATGATAAACGTGAATCTCTGAAAGAAAAAGATGACCGTCGCGATATGGACAGAATGTTCAAAAGGTGAAGATTGTGATTTAGTGGTAAGTGATTAGTGATGGTGATTAGCGATAGACGGTGAGTGATAAAGTAGACAGGTGATAAATGGAGATGGATAAAATAACTATTCCGCAATTGGTATCCCGGCGTATCCTTATATTGGATGGGGCGATGGGTACCATGATTCAGCAATACAACTTAAAAGAAGAAGATTTTCGTGGCGAGCGTTTCGCGCATATTCCCGGACAGTTGAAAGGGAATAATGATTTGCTTTGTCTTACTCGTCCGGATGTGATTCAGGATATTCATCGTAAATATCTTGAAGCCGGGGCCGATATTATTGAAACAAATACTTTCAGTTCGACCACAGTCTCTATGGCCGATTATCATGTAGAGCAGTATGTACGTGAAATAAATTTGGCAGCTGTAAAACTGGCCCGTGAGGTGGCTGATGAGTATACGGCTAAAAATCCGCAAAAGCCTCGTTTTGTCGCTGGTTCTGTGGGACCTACCAATAAGACTTGTTCTATGAGCCCGGATGTGAATAATCCGGCTTTCCGCGCTTTGAGTTACGATGAATTGGCCGATGCCTACCAGCAACAGATGGAAGCTATGCTCGAAGGTGGAGTGGATGCGATTCTGATTGAAACGATTTTCGACACGTTGAATGCTAAAGCGGCTGTTTATGCAGCCGAACAAGCTATAAAGATAACAGGGGTCGAAGTACCCATAATGCTTTCTGTTACTGTTTCCGATACAGGTGGACGTACGCTTTCCGGTCAGACGCTGGATGCTTTTTTAGCTTCTGTGCAACATGCCAATATTTTCTCTGTCGGATTAAATTGTTCGTTTGGTGCGAGGCAGTTGAAACCTTTCCTTGAACAACTGGCTGCCCGTGCTCCTTATTATATCAGTGCTTATCCGAATGCCGGACTTCCCAATAGTTTGGGGCAGTATGACCAGAGCCCGGCTGATATGGCCCATGAAGTCAAAGAATATATCCATGAAGGTTTGATTAATATCATTGGTGGCTGTTGTGGCACTACCGATGCATACATTGCCGAATATCCGGCTTTAATAGAAGGAGCCCGCCCACATGTGCCGGTTCGGAAACCGGATTGTCTTTGGCTTTCCGGGCTTGAACTTCTGGAAGTAAAGCCCGAGATAAATTTTGTGAATATCGGCGAACGTTGTAATGTGGCCGGTTCGCGTAAATTTCTGCGTCTGATTAATGAGAAGAAGTATGACGAAGCACTTTCCATTGCCCGTCAGCAAGTGGAAGACGGTGCGCTGATTATCGATGTGAATATGGATGACGGTTTGCTGGATGCTCGTCAGGAAATGACTACTTTCCTCAATCTGATAGCTTCCGAACCGGAGATAGCCCGTGTTCCTGTGATGATCGACTCTTCTAAATGGGAAGTTATTGAAGCCGGTTTGAAATGTCTTCAAGGCAAATCGGTGGTAAACTCTATCTCTTTGAAAGAAGGTGAGGAGAAATTTCTGGAACATGCCCGTATTATCAGGCAATATGGTGTTGCTGCCGTAGTGATGGCATTTGATGAAAAAGGTCAGGCAGATACTGCTGCCCGTAAGATAGAGGTCTGCGAACGGGCTTATCGGCTATTGGTGGATAAAGTCGGTTTTAATCCGCAGGATATTATTTTTGATCCGAATGTTTTGGCTGTAGCTACCGGTATCGAAGAGCATAATAATTATGCAGTCGATTTTATCAATGCGACGGGCTGGATACGGAAGAATCTCCCCGGTGCGCATGTGAGTGGCGGTGTTAGTAATCTCTCGTTCTCTTTCCGAGGGAATAATTATATTCGTGAAGCAATGCACGCTGTGTTCCTTTATCATGCTATCCAGCAGGGAATGGATATGGGAATTGTCAATCCGGCTACTTCTGTTCTGTATACGGATATTCCTGCTGATGTGCTCGAAAAGATAGAGGATGTCGTTCTTAACCGTCGTCCGGATGCTGCCGAGCGTTTGATCGAACTTGCCGAAGCATTGAAGGCCGGTAAGGGCACGGACGCACAGTTGTCGACTTCCAACTCTCAATTGTCCGTTCATCAGGCTTGGCGCGACGGAACAGTACAAGAACGCTTGCAACATGCATTGATCAAAGGGATAGGTGATTTTCTGGAAGAGGATCTTGCGGAAGCATTACCGTTGTATGCAAAGGCGGTCGATGTGATAGAGGGCCCTTTAATGGATGGGATGAATCATGTAGGCGAGTTGTTCGGAGCGGGGAAAATGTTTTTACCTCAGGTTGTGAAAACGGCGCGTACGATGAAAAAAGCAGTGGCTATTTTACAGCCGATTATTGAATCGGAGAAACAGGAAGGAGCTTCCTCTGCCGGTAAGGTGTTGCTGGCTACTGTAAAAGGAGACGTGCACGACATCGGTAAGAACATAGTATCTGTGGTGATGGCTTGTAACGGTTATGATATTGTAGATTTAGGAGTAATGGTGCCCGCCGAAACCATTGTACAGCATGCTATTGAGGAAAAAGTAGATATGATTGGCCTGAGTGGGTTGATCACTCCCTCTTTGGAAGAAATGGTTCACGTGGCTATGGAATTGGAAAAGGCCGGTTTGGATATTCCTTTGTTAATAGGTGGTGCTACGACTTCAAAGATGCATACCGCTTTGAAGATTGCTCCTGTTTATCATGCTCCGGTCGTTCATTTGAAAGATGCTTCCCAAAATGCCGGTGTAGCGGCGCGTCTGCTTAATCCGAAAACGAAGGAAGAGTTGGCGATAGAACTGACGAAAGAATATGAAGAATTGCGTGATAAGAGTGGAATGATGCGTCGTGAAACGGTGTCGCTCGAGGAAGCGCAAAAGAATAAACTGAATCTGTTTTAATTGATATAAGTATGAAAAAAATCTGTTTCTTATTATTGCCGGTGGCGGTTCTGTTGGCAAGTGTCATCTCTTGTTCTTCTGCTCCGCAAAACTCGGAGTCTGTTTCTGCTAACGCTGCTTTGGATAATATTTTTGCGCGTAAGAGTGTGCGTACTTATTTGAACAAAGGAGTTGAAAAGGAAAAGATCGATTTGATGCTCCGCGCCGGTATGGCTGCCCCTTCTGGTAAAGATCTGCGTCCTTGGGAGTTCTATGTTATAACCGAACGTGCTTCTCTCGATTCTATGGCTGCGGCTTTGCCCTATGCTAAGATGCTTACTGAGGCCCGTTATGCCATTGTGGTTTGCGGTGATTCCACCCGTTCTTCTTATTGGTATCTGGATTGTTCGGCTGCCGCGCAGAATATTCTTTTAGCTGCTGAAAGTTTGGGGTTGGGTGCTGTGTGGACTGCGGCATATCCTTATGAAGACCGTATGGAGGTAGTGCGCAAGTATATTGCTCTTCCCGAGAATATTCTTCCGCTTTGTGTCATTCCTTTCGGATATCCTGCGGTGCAGCAGCAACCGAAACAAAAGTATGATGAAAAGAAAATACACTATCAATAAATTCCACCTAAAGGAAAAATATAAACAGGTGTCTGTTTGCTGACCTTAAGAACATTTTCCATTTTGGAAATACGAATAGACATTTTACCTATGTTTTTCTATGAAAAAAAGGAAAATATGAATAGAAACACATGATTTATGGATAGTGTTTATACGATATAAGCTGCTAAATTTGTGCTTATTTATCGTATGAGCATTATGAAAAGGTTACTATTCATTTTTTCTTTTTTCTACCTGTCGGTTACGAGTGGCAGCGCACAAGAAACACTGACACTTGAGAACTGTCTTGAGATGGGTATAGAAAATAATCTGTCTTTACAGAGTAAGCGCAATGAGATGCAGAAAGGCAGATACGGCATTTCTGAAAATCGCGCTAAGCTACTTCCACAAATTAACGGTTTTGCCAATTACAACGACAATATCGATCCCCCCGTATCCGTAACCGACGGTTCTGCTTACGGTACGCCTTACAACGTAACCCATACTTTGCGGTATGGTGCCAATGCAGGGTTACAGTTGCAGATGCCACTTTATAACCAGACTCTTTATATTACTTTATCCATTGCCCGGACAATGGATGAAATGAATCGCCTTTCCTATGAAAAGGCGAGGGAAGACCTCATCCTGCAAATTTGTAAAATGTATTATTTGGGGCAAGTTACTGCAGAGCAAATCGCGTTGGTCAAAGCCAATATCCTTCGTCTTGAGGAATTAAGGGATATTACACTGGCTTTTTACGATAACGGGATGGCTATGGAGGTGGATGTCAAACGTGTAAATATCAATTTGGAAAACTTGAAGGTACAGTATGACAATGCCCGGGCCATGTTGGAACAGCAACTGAATCTTTTGAAATATATCATTGATTATCCGGCAGAGGAGAATATTGCATTGACACCTGTTGACACTGAAAATATCATTCCGGTTGCTCTGACCGGCTTGTCAGAAAACCTTTATGAACTACAGTTGCTGCAATCTCAAAAACAACTGGCCGAACAGCAGAAAAAAATGATCGGCTATGGATATGTTCCCTCATTGAATCTTACTGGCAGTTGGATGTTTTCAGCTTATACGGACAAAGCTTATCATTGGTTCCATGCCGGACCGTCCAATCATTGGTTCCGTTCTTATGGTTTGGGGCTGTCTTTGCGCGTACCTATATTCGATGGATTGGACAAACGCTATAAAAAGCGGAAAGCAACGATTGATATTGAGAATATAAAAATAATGCAAGAGAATACCCGGAAGAACCTGCAAACTCAGTATTTGAATGTTACAAATGATTTGATGAATAATCAGCGTAATTTCAAGAAGCAAAAAGATAATTATCTGTTGGCTGAAGATGTTTATACAGTTACGATGGACCGTTACCGGGAGGGGATTACTTCGATGACCGAAGTATTACAGGATGAGATGCGGATGAGTGAAGCACAAAACAACTATATCAGTGCGCACTATAACTACCGTGTCACCACCTTGATGTTACTTAAACTTACCGGTCGGATGGACTCCTTGATACATGATTGATTAACCAAGAATATTAAAACAATACAAAAGATATGAGAACAAAGGAAAATGATAATGCAGCAAGCATACATCAGGAAAAAGCAAAAAAACTGAAGAAACTGCGTCGTTGGCAAGTAGTAGTCAGCTTGTTGGGAACCGCAATCATTGCATGGGGAGTGATTCAGGTGGTGTGTCTTTTTCTGAATTACAAAAGTAGCGAGACCAGCAACGATGCTCAAATAGAGCAATATATATCCCCTATTAACTTGCGGGCCTCGGGGTATATCAGGAAGATTTATTTTACCGAACATCAGGAGGTGCATAAAGGGGATACGTTATTGGTACTCGATGACCGTGAATACAAGATACGGGTAATGGAAGCCGAAGCTGCGCTAAAAGACGCACTGGCAGGCGCTACCGTTATTGGGGCAACTTTGCAGACTACCCAGACTACGGCTTCTGTTTATGACGCTTCCATTGCTGAGATAGAAATACGTCTTGCCAAGTTGGAGAAAGACTGCCAACGATATCAAAACTTGGTAAAAAGGAATGCGGCCACTCCTATACAATTGGAGCAGATAGAAACGGAATATGAGGCAACCCATAAAAAACTGGAAGCAGTGAAACGGCAACAAAAGGCGGCTTTATCGGGAGTAAATGAAGTTTCACATCGTCGGGAGAATACAGAAGCTGCTATCCAACGGGCAACAGCGGCTCTTGAAATGGCAAAACTCAACCTTTCTTATACAGTAGTAACGGCTCCCTGTGACGGTAAGTTGGGGCGTCGTACTTTGGAGGAAGGACAGTTTATCACGGCGGGGCAAACGGTTACTTACATTCTGCCCGACACTCAAAAGTGGATTATTGCCAATTATAAAGAGACCCAGATAGAAAATCTGCGCTTGGGGCAAGAGGTCATTGTTACTGTGGATGCCATCAGTGATAAAGAATTCACCGGAAAAATAACAGCTATTTCCGGTGCCACAGGTTCCAAGTATTCTTTGGTTCCTACAGACAATTCTGCAGGAAACTTCGTAAAAATACAACAACGTATACCAGTACGTATTGATTTTACCAATTTGTCCAAAGAAGATAATGAGAGGTTGGCAGCAGGTATGATGGTCGTTGTAAAAGTAAAAATCTGAAGTTATGCCCTCGTGCCCTAAAAATTATCCTTTCTACAACTGGGTGCCGAAACCGGTAGGTATCGTTATCCTGGTATTGTTCTTCCTTCCGATACTTACGGTAGGTGGCACCTATTCGGTAAACAGTACTGAGATGATGAGCGGACTGGGGATTATTTCCGAACATATCCAGTTCACCAATTTTGCCACTTCCATAGGTATGGCGGCTTTCTGTCCGTTCCTATATCGGCTGGTACTTATCCGCAGGGAGAAAATGATGTGTATTGCCGGTTTTTCACTGATGTATATATTCAGCTATATCTGTGCCAAAACGGACAGTATATTCCTGCTGGCACTTTGTAGCCTGTTTACGGGATTTCTTCGGATGGTATTGATGATGGTCAATCTTTTTACACTCATCAAGTATGCCGGGCATATTGAAGCTTATGAGAAAATCACTCCCGGTAACGAACCGGTAACCGGAGAGGGGTGGGACAAGCTGGATATCGAACGGAGTGCGGCACAGCCGGCTATCTACCTGTTTTTTATGGTATTGGGACAAATAGGCACTTCGCTTACGGCATGGCTTGCCTTTGAATATGAATGGCAGTATGTTTACTATTTCATGATGGGACTGCTGCTGTTGTGTATTCTCATTACATTTATCACGATGCCTTATCATAAATATACTACACGACGGTTTCCCATTAACTTCAAGCAGTTTGGTAATGCTTCCGTGTTTAGTATCATGCTGGTCTGTATCACGTACATACTGACTTATGGTAAAGTGCTCGATTGGTATGATGATCCTACCATACAATGGGCTACGGTCGGGGCTATCCTCACGGGAGGCATATTCATCTATATAGAAGCTACCCAGCGTAATCCTTACTACCAGTTGGATGTGTTCAAGCTACGTACTATTCGTATCGGTTTTCTGCTGTATTTTCTGTTGATGGTGTTGAATTCCAGTGCTATGTTTGTCAATGTGTTTACAGGAATAGGTATGAAATTGGATAACTTCCAAAATGCCACATTGGGTAACTGGAGTATGTTAGGGTACTTTATTGGTGGAATTGCGACTATTTGGCTCAGTGTAAAAGGAGTCCATTTCAAATATTTGTTTGCCGCCGGTTTCTTGCTGTTGGGACTATCTGCTATGTTTATGTACTTTGAAGTTCAGGGCGCCGGATTGTATGAACGCATGAAGTATCCGGTTATTATCCGTTCTACAGGTATGATGTTGCTTTATTCGTTGATTCCGACATTTGCCACCCAGCGCATGCCTTATAAATACCTGTCTTCGTGGATTTGTACTATGTTAACTGTACGTATGGTACTGGCTCCTGCCATTGGAACAGCTCTCTATACCAACATATTGCAGGAAAGACAGCAACACTACATTACACGTTATGCACAGAATGTAGATATGCTGCATCCGGAAGCGTCCGCTTCGTTTATTCAAACGATGCAAGGAATGCAATATCAGGGAAAAAGTAAGACGGAAGCCATAAATATGGCTGCCATATCCACTAAAGGCCGTATTCAAGTGCAAGCTACGCTTTCGGCTATAAAAGAGATGGCCGGCTGGACATTGTATGCTTGTCTTATTTGCATGATATTTGCGGTTGCAATACCTTATCCTAAGCGAAAATTACTAACTTAGCACAGTTTTAATGTGAACCGGTAATTTTTATATGATGAATACTTTGCAAGAACGTTTGTCCCGTCTTGACCATGCACTCTTGAATAAGGAAAATATATGCAGCTCGGAAGGTATGCTTCATACCTTTCCTGCTGCCTTGAAGGAGCCATTTCATATGAATGGAGTAGGGTTGGTAATTTGCCGCCAAGGAAGTTTCATGTTTTCCCTTAATCAGAAAACTTACTTTGCAAAAGCTGGAGAAACTCTTTTCATACCGGAAGATTCTCTCTTTCAAGTTCTTCAGGAAGCGGAAAATGTAGAACTGTTCATTCTTGTTTATCAGATAGAACCCATACGGGATATCATGGGCAATTCCGTAGCTTCCATGTATTTGTACTCACAACTCCGGACAGAACCTTGTTATGTGTGGAATACGGGGGATGAAGAGGAAGTATTGAAATACATGTCTTTGTTGGATAGTACTTTGGAAATGGAAGATAATACTTTCAACCGGTACGAACAGAAACTTCTGCTTCTTGGATTAACATACCGGATATGCTCCATCTACAACCGAAAACTGATGAATCTGAAAACCTCTGTCGGACATAAGTATGAAATCTTTATCAGGCTGATTCAACTGATAGACGAGTATTATACAGAACACCGTGGTGTAGAGTTTTATGCGGGCAAACTTTGTTTGTCTCCTAAGTATCTTTCCGAACTTTCCAAATCCGTTTGTGGGTATACGGTGCAGGAGTTGATATTCAGGTCTATTATCCGAAAAAGCATTTCGCTACTTAAAAATACTCAAAAAAGCATTCAGGAAATCTCTGATTTTTTTAACTTTCCGAATGCTTCTTATTTTGGCACATTTTTCAAAAAACAGACAGGACAGTCACCACAGCAATACCGCAAGGGATAGTTTTTGAGCGACTATTCTTTTATTTTCTTTTTGTATGATTCGTATCTTGATATGATATCTCTTACGAAATTATATGTTTCTATTCCACGGAAATATCCGTTTTTACAGACCGGGTCGGTGAAATATTCTTCATTGCTTTTCAGCAGGATGTAGTTTTCGACGTTGTTGTTCCAGGTGTTTTTGTCTTTTCCGTACTTGTCGGCCAAAGCAATGGCATCATAGATATGCCCTAAACCGGCGTTATAGGACGCCAGGATAAATTTGATACGTTCTTCTTTATCGGGAACCGTGCTGAGACTTCTGTCTGTTAGTTTGATGTATTTTACTGCTGCTTTGATGCTCTCTTCCGGATTTTGTTCTTTACCGGGTGGCACTCCCATAGCCCGTGCTGTTTGCGGCATTAACTGCATCAATCCTCTGGCTCCTGCCCAAGATACGGCTGTCGTATCGAAATTCGATTCTGTATAGGCCAATGAGGCCAGTAAACGCCAGTCCCAGTCAATCTCTTTGGAGTACTTCTTAAATAAATTGTCGTAATGGGAAATTTTTCCTTCACGGAGCGAGAGGATAGGGGAGTGGGGGACCGATTTGCTGATTTCAAAGTATCGTTTCGTGCTCGCCGTATAAGCCGGTGAGGTCATATTCTCTTCGTGCCATTTATCTGCCGCCGCCGCCAGTTGCGGGCAATCTTTGCGTACAGCCCATGATGCTCGCTGGTCGAAGCTGATGGAAAGCTTGATATTGAGATTGGGATAGTAAGTGGTGTTCAGCCTGGCCAGGTCGTTATCGACTACCGTATAAGGTATTTTCCCTTGTGTTACTTGTGTGATCAGATCCTCCGCCGTGATGCTGTCACCCGTCACTTTGTGTATTTGTATGCCACCTCCCAATTCATTGTTCAGATTGACAAGCCGGTCGTAATATTTACCGGGCTTTACATATACTTCTTTGCCGATGAGTTCTGTGACGTCTGTTATCGGTTTTGTTTTGCCATTGTTCCGTTGTACGATTACCTGATGTGTAATCACTTCTTCTCCACAATAAATGAGGCTGTCTTTCCATTCTTTGGTGATGGGCAGGTTATAGGCAATCAGATCTCCCTCACCGGATAATAGTTTTTGGATCAATTCAGACACGTTCCGTGCTACTTCAACACGCAGTTTAACTCCTAAGCTTTTGGCAAATTGCTCGCTTAATTCATATTGGAATCCCATTTCCTGTCCACGGTAAATGAAATAAGTAGTCGAACTGTATAACGTTAGTATCACCAGCTCTCCACTGTCTTTAATCTGGGTCAAATCATAGGCTCCTGTCTCTTCTGCCGGATGATGTCTGTGTTTACAGGCCCATACGGAGAAAAGAATAATGAAAAAGACGGGCAGTATAGAGCGCCGGGCTGTCATGCCTATCCTAAGTGTTTCTTGATGTACATGGTCAGGATATCGATTGCCACTTCATTGTTGCCTCCTTCGGGTACGATGAGGTCGGCATATCTTTTACAAGGTTCGATGAACTGCTGATGCATCGGTTTCAATACACGTGTATAACGTTCCATCACGGCTTCAGCCGTCCGTCCACGTTCCACCACATCCCGTTGAATGACGCGTATCAGGCGTTCATCCGGATCGGCATCTACAAATATTTTGAGGTCCATCATATTGCGTAGTTTTTTATCGCAAAGGGCAAGAATTCCTTCGATGATAACTACTTCACGCGGTTCGATATGGATTGTTTCCGGCTGACGGGTACAAGTGAGGTAGGAGTAGGTAGGTTGCTCGATGCTCTTGCCTTCTTTCAGCATCGAGACATGCTTCGAGAGCAGGCTCCATTCAAAAGCGTCCGGATGGTCGAAATTGATATTTTGGCGCTCTTCCACAGGTACATGGCTACTATCTTTATAATACGAATCCTGGGGGAGCAGTACTACTTCACCGGCAGGGAGACTTTCAATTATTTTCCGTACGACGGTGGTCTTTCCTGAGCCCGTTCCGCCTGCTATTCCTATTATTAACATCTGTTGATAGTGTATATTTGAAACAAATAGAGTAATTTTGCATTGAAATAAATGCAGCTTCGGCTGACAAATATATAAACAATAAATTAAAATAGCAACGTTATGGTAAAACACATTGTATTATTTAAGTTAAAGGATGAAGTTCCGGAAACTGATAAACTTGTTGTAATGAATAAATTTAAAGAAGCGATAGAGGCTCTGCCTGCAAAAATATCCGTTATTCGTAAGATTGAAGTGGGACTGAATATGAACCCGGGAGAATCTTGGCATATTGCATTGTATAGTGAATTTGACAACCTGAATGATGTAAAATTCTATGCCACTCATCCCGATCATGTGGCTGCCGGTAAGATTATTGCCGAAGCAAAGGAAAGCCGTTCGTGCGTAGACTATGAAATAGTTTAATGAACCGGATCGCTTTTCCGACTGTTATAATAAGAAAAACGAATAGAGAATGAGAAAAGTATGTTCTTTTTTGTTGCTGATGTTCGTCGTTTTGGCGGCTCATGCGCAGATCCAAGATCCCGTAAAGTTTAAGACAGAACTGAAAACCCTGTCTGATACGGAGGGAGAGATTATTTTTATCGGTACTATCGATAGGGGATGGCATGTCTATTCCACTGATTTAGGAGATGGTGGCCCTATTTCTGCTACATTTAATGTGGATAAGATGACCGGTGCAGAGATTGTAGGCAAGTTGAAACCTGTGGGGAAGGAAGTTTCGACATTCGATAAGCTCTTTGAAATGAAAGTCCGTTATTTTGAAAATACCGCGCAATTTGTTCAAAAGATAAGGTTTACCGCCGGTACTTACGATATGGACGGATATCTGGAGTATGGAGCTTGTGACGATGAAAGTTGCCTTCCGCCTACTCAGGTTCCATTTCACTTTTCCGGTAAGGCCGAAGGTGATTTTTCTAAAGAAGCTGTAACCGCTCCACAGTCCGGGACTCAGCCTGCACCGCAACAAGCTACTGTGAAAACCGTTACGGATACTGCTTCTGTTGCAACCATCGGTGGGGCGGACAGAACAACCGGAATAAATGTTTCTGATGGAGAAATCGACCTTTGGAAACCGGTAATCAACGAGCTACAGAATTTAGGTGAAGAACATTCCCAAGATGATATGTCCTGGATTTATATTTTTATTACCGGATTTTTAGGGGGATTGCTTGCTTTGTTTACTCCTTGTGTATGGCCTATTATTCCCATGACTGTGAGTTTCTTTTTGAAACGCAGTAAAGACAAGAAAAAAGGCATCCGTGATGCATGGACATATGGGGCATCCATTGTTGTAATTTATGTGACTTTGGGATTGGCCATTACAGCTATTTTTGGAGCGAGTGCATTGAATGCCTTGTCTACCAATGCTGTGTTCAACATCCTTTTCTGTCTGATGTTGATTGTTTTTGCAGCCTCTTTCTTTGGTGCTTTCGAGATAACTTTACCCTCCAAATGGAGCAATGCGGTGGATAGTAAAGCGGAGTCGACCGGTGGTTTGATAAGCATCTTCCTGATGGCATTTACGCTCTCTTTGGTCTCTTTTTCTTGTACCGGTCCGATTATCGGTTTCCTGTTGGTACAGGTTTCTACCACGGGTAGTGTTGTTGCTCCTGCCATCGGTATGTTGGGGTTTGCCATTGCTTTGGCGTTGCCGTTTACTTTGTTTGCTTTGTTCCCGTCTTGGTTGAAGTCTATGCCGAAGTCAGGAGGATGGATGAATGTGATTAAGGTTACTCTCGGTTTCCTTGAACTGGCCTTCGCTTTGAAATTCTTGTCGGTTGCCGATCTTGCTTATGGTTGGAGAATTCTTGATCGTGAAACGTTTTTAGCTTTATGGATTGTGATCTTTGCACTGCTCGGTTTCTATCTGTTAGGGAAAATCAAGTTTCCTCATGATGATGATAGTAATAAGATAGGTGTGACGCGTTTCTTCATGGCATTGGTTTCGCTTGCATTTGCGGTTTATATGGTTCCCGGCTTGTGGGGAGCGCCATTGAAAGCTGTCAGTGCATTTGCGCCGCCTATGAAGACACAGGATTTTAATCTATACACCAATGAGGTACATGCCAAGTTTGATGATTATGATTTGGGGATGGAATATGCAAGATTGCATAATAAACCTGTCATGCTCGATTTTACCGGTTATGGATGTGTAAATTGCCGTAAGATGGAACTTGCCGTATGGACGGATCCTACGGTTAGCAAAATAATCAATGACGACTATGTGCTGATTACCCTGTATGTTGATAATAAAACTCCTCTTACCAAACCGGTAAAGATTGTGGAAAATGGAACTGAGCGTACCTTACGTACGGTAGGTGATAAGTGGAGTTATCTGCAGCGTGTCAAGTTCGGTGCCAATGCCCAGCCGTTTTATGTTCTTCTGGATAACGAAGGAAAACCTCTGAATAAGTCTTATGCCTATAACGAGGATATTCCTAAATATATCGAATTCTTGAGAACCGGTTTGGAAAATTATCGTAAATAACCAACCGATACCCCAATACGTTAATGTGCCAATTGTTGCGCTATGTTTTACGTATCAATTGGCACATTGGCATATTATCCTATCATTATTTATCTCATTGGCACTTCCATCAATAAAAGAGTAGTCTCTTTAGTAATCTTTATCTGGAATTCTTTGGTGTCCCAAATTCCGATACCGTCACGTTTTGACAGGTGATCGCCGTCTACTTCTATTTCACCTTCAATGACAAACATATATACTCCGTTTCCTTCTTGATGCATTTTGTAATCAATCGTTTGTCCGGCATCGAAGCTACCCATTGAAAACCAAGCGTCTTGTTTGATAGATGCCGGAGTTTCACCGTTGGGAGAAATGATCACTGCCAATTTGTTTTTCTTCAGTAGCGGGCGTATATCGAAATTATTATACTCGGGGTTAGTGTTTTCCACTCTTGGAAATACCCAGATTTGCAAAAACTCCAATTGTTCTTTATCGCTTCCGTTGTATTCACTGTGAAAAATACCGCTTCCGGTACTCATAACCTGAATATCTCCCGGGGTGATCGTTTTAGTGTTTTGCACGCTGTCACCATGTCTTAGATAACCCTTTAGAGGGATGGATATTACCTCCATATTTTTGTGCGGATGAGTATCGAATCCCATAGACGGATCGACACTGTCGTCATTTAATACTCGTAAAGCACCAAAATGTATTCTTTCGGGATTATAATAATGAGCGAAACTGAATGTATGGTGGGTTTTTAACCAACCGTGGTTGAAATAACCTCTTGAAGCAGCTTTATCTATTACTTTTTTCATATTAATTCCTTTCTTTAAATAGTTTATACTAATAACAAATATAGTAAGGATAAAGTTTTTACAAGTATAGTAACGTCCTTTTTCTGCAAGTGATGATCAATGACCGGATAGTTTTAAGATCTTTGTATCATTCTTAGTACATACTTTCATTAAATAGAGTGTATTAGGGTCTAAGTCAAGATGAAATTCTTTTCCCGGCAAGTTCAGGATATTTAGTAATTTTCCAGATGCGGAGTATAGATATATTTTCTCTATGATAATATCCGAAAAAAATCTTATTATTTTGCTCTCTTGGTCATATATATACCTAAATTCGGATGAGGGAGTTTTAAATGAGGATATCTGTTCTAATATCTTGTACAGGCCTGCTGTCGTATCCAGTTTTCCCAATCCATAGATATAACTGGGTATATCTCCTGTATATACGTCATGTTTGGCTGTTTGCCGCATGATTTCTTTGGCTTCTTCCATTGTCAGCATCGGGTTTGCTTCCAGCCATAGTGCTAATGTTCCTGTGACTACCGGTGTAGCCATTGAGGTTCCGTTGGCAATTCCCCATGAATACTTTCTTCCCGATGTCTTGTCTGTTATCTCAAGAACTTTTTCTTCGGGGTTAATGCTATAACTTGCAGCATACGAATTGAAAGAAGATATAACGGTAGCACCGGGAGCTACTATATCCGGTTTGACGCGTTCGTCGTAAGTAGGACCTTTTCCGGAAAGAGGATATATTTCCTCCTTTTTCCATTCCGATCTGTATTTTTTACCAGAAAGGTTTTGATAATTTTCTTTAGATACATATGCTCCTACTGCAATAGACTCGTATCCGGTTGCTGTACAAGCTATTGTATAATCGCTACTGCCTTCGGAGTATCCTTCTTTGCCGGCTGAGGTGAAACTACCGTAGTCACTATTGATCATATATTTTCCATTTTCGGACGAAATGGAAATTTCCCAGGCTTCATTCTCTGGTTTGGTATATATCAGGCTGATATTGAAATAAGGATTCCGGTTGACGGGATTCAATGATGCGGAAATATTGAACCTGCTACCGTCAGTTTCTCCCGAGCCGAAATTTTGGTAGCTTTTGCTCCATTCTTCTCCCGAGGTGAAAGTTTGTGAAAACAGAAGTTTGTTTGTCAGTGTATCTTTTAGAGAAATGGTTATTTGATAGGTATGATCGGCTATACCTTGTATGAAAAGATTGTCCCTATTGTATGATGGTGGCAGAAGGTAACTCTTGATACACGGAGTGTTTTTACTAAGATTTCCGGTAAGAGTTGATTTCCGGTGACCTTCATTACCTGCTGCGATAGACAATATTCTTCCTTTTTTATTTTTCATAAGGTTATCTGCCAATATAGAGAAATTATCAGTTCCGTCTTTAAATCCTAATACGGTGCCCATACTGAGATTGATGGCAAGCGGACGGTTGTTTTCATCCGCATAATGCAATAAGAAGTCAATACCATCCAGAATACCTTGTTCCGTTCCATTGACAGATACGAGAGCAATATCTGCTTTGGGTGCTATTCCTCTATATAAATTATGGTAACTGCCCGTTGCTATACCTGCTACATGTGTGCCATGGGTATTTCCGGATATATCGTGTTTGGTTGATATTATTTGTTCCGGAGTGGAGTAAACGGTACCGTAACCGTATGCTGAGTTGGAGGTTGTGAAGATATTGTTTTGGTCCCACACGGATTTAATCCGGCAATTACCGTTTTCGTCTTTAAAATTGGGATGTGTAAAGTCAAATCCATTATCGATAATTCCTATAATGACTCCTTCACCTTGGAATGAGTGGGGAAGGTTGTTACCAGTGAATGCCTGTTCTGTATTTGAATATATTCTCACCGAATCCATCATTGCTCTGGTTTCTTTACCTGTATCGATACTTAATACAGATGTGTCCTGAGCGAAATTGTTGACTTGGTTTATTGGAATAATGGCTGTATATACATTGTTATAACCGACATTCAGTCGCACTCCGTATTTTGAGCTTAAGTCGTTAATATTCGTATCCGGTTTCAGATGAACATAGGCGAATAAAAGTTTATTATCCGTTGTTCCCCGTGTGAATCTTGATTCGGATTCTTGAATTTTATTTACGGTAGATGCCGATAATTTAGGGGAATAATCGATACATATTGTTTGAGATAAACAATATAATGGAAATAAGAGAAGCAGTACGATTCCTGTAATTTTAGATTTCATAAAAACGGAAATATTTTAGAGGCTGCTTAGGTTTTCCTCAGAAGAATATATGGTAAAACTGAAACAGGCTCTGGATGGGGTGAAGGATATTTTCATTTATTCGAGGTCACGAAAATACCCTTCCATGTAAAGTTAATTATTCAATAACTACTTTGGCTGTATGTTGTTGGCTGTCAGTTTTAACGGTTACAACATAAATTCCTCTGTTAGTTATATCGAGAGAGTACTTACTTGTGAATGTCAGATTTGCGATGGTTACCCCTGTCAGATCAGTGATGGTCATTTGGCAGGATTTGTCTGCTGCACATTCAACGACGACAGAAGAACCTTCTCCATATATGTTGCAATCTAATTCTTCCATCGGTTTTTGAATACCACTGTCAGAATTATTTTGCCATGTAAGGATTGGGAAACCTTCATTTGTATTTTGTGCATCGTTTGTCCATACAACCGGATTTTGGTCTCCATTTAAAAGAGCGGTAAAAGAAGGATTTTTCATCTCAGCTTCCTTCTTTTCGGTAACACCTGCCGTTTCATCTGTGATACCACTTCTTTCTTTGCAGTAGTAGCAATTGCTGATGATACTTGTTGGTTCTGTTGTTCCGATAGCTGCACATGCCGTAAAAGCATCAGTTACACTCCCTGTACTGTAGCAATTGCTTACGGTTGCGTCAGCAACAAACCCTGCCAGTCCACCGGCGTAGAATCCTCCGAAATTGACCATGGCTGTGTTATAACAGTTGTTGATTACAATTTTACTATTTGCAAATCCTACAATACCTCCGGCATTGTTGTAGCCTTTGACAATTCCTGTATTGTAGCAGCCCGTAATTTTTCCACCGTTCCCGCTACCTGCAATTCCGCCGGAACTCCAGCCGCCATCTTCAACTTGAAGAACTGCTCCGTTGTAACAGTTTTCGATCGTTCCACCTTCCATTGCTCCTACTATGGCACCTGTCGCATCTTTTCCCTCAATAATTGAATTTTCTCCGATACCTAAGTCTTTTATTACGGCATTTTCGGAAATACAGGCAAACAATCCGGTTCCTCCCACCGAGTTCTCCGGATTTTCATCTATATAATAGATGTGTATATTATCGATCTTTTTATTGTTGCCATCGAATTGTCCTAAGAAGTATTTGGAATTGTCGATCATACCTCCTTGAACTTCTGTGTCCATATATTTATCGTAGAATCCGATGGGAGTAAATTTGTGATCGGCATCTGCTCCCATATCCAGATTATCGGCCAGTTTAAAACATATGTCTTTATAAGTTTCTCCGTTGCGGACTTGTTCGGAGAGATAGGCCAGATGTTGTCCGTTTTCTATCAGATAAGGGTTCGTGTTTGTACCGTCTCCCTTAGTCCATGTAGTAGCGGTTCCATCCCATGAGGTCTGTGCATTGGCAAGAATCCCCAACATTGCGAATAGCAATAATGTGTAGTACTTTTTCATAAGTTGTAATTGTTTTGTTAAACATGAATTTATAGTTCTCTAAATCTTTTTTTATTTTGCGGGAATAGTAAACTTTTCTTCAAAGGATGTTCCAGACAGTAATCCCCATTGGCCATTTTGTTCTACAAGGAAACTCAATTTCATCACTACTGTATTTTTTGTTTGGTCCAGTATTCCGTTTCCGGCAACATATACGATTCCATATTCTTCGAGACGGAATGCCTTTTGTTGTTCGATGGTTGCATTTCCATCTCTATCCAAGTCTACGCGGATATCTCCATTTGCTACATAACAGTCTTTTATGATATAGAAAGGAGCTTCTTCCGCTTTTAATATGGTAACTTCCTTTTCTGTTCCTAAAAACTCTGAGGTATAGATTCCTTTTTCTTCCAATTGTACCCAAGTTGGTTTACGGCTTAACGATAAAATTAATGAAGGTTTTCCAAATGTGGATATGGTCGTCGATTGGCCGGGTGAAAGTTTGATTTGTGCTTTGGCCTTGGTCAGATAATCCAACTGTGCCAGATTTATATTTAGTTTTATATCGGCTGTATTTTTACCATCTGTAAATTGTATGATATTATTTTCCAATGAAATGAATTCCCGTCCCGGTATTTCTGTTCCGTCCGGATTTTGTTGGAAGAGTAATTCGGCGTTGACGGTTGCTGTCCCTTGGCTATTTTCACGATAAATAGGGATAATCAGATTATTTTCGTTTTTCTCTAATTCCTTATTTAATTTGTCGGTTTGAAAGGATACGTAACTGTTTGTATCCGATTCGTAAATCAGCTTCTCATTATCTTGGTCGCATCCGGTCAGAAAAAGGCAACCTACTATAATGGTTCCGATTATATGGGCTTTGGTAATCATCTTTATTTTCTGTTATTAAATTAATATTTTGTTCTGCTATAAAGGATTTTGATCTGCAATGGGGTCTATATTTACATTTCCGTCAAATTCAGTTTGAGGGATAGTGAGAATGAAAGCTTTGTAGTCGGGTTGGCGTGTATCATCGCTCAGTTTTACTACATGGTTCGAACCCTCGTATCCGCGATAATATCCGGTTTTCAAACGAAGGATGTCAAAGAGCCGGCCTGTTTCTCCCCACAATTCAATACGGCGCTGGAGCAGAATTTCATCCAACAGGGTTTTTATTTCCGGTGTACTTCCTGTTCCATATGCGTCTAAAGTCAATGTGTTGTCATCAATTACTTTATCGAGCCGGTTGCGTACGTAGTTTTTTTCACGTATTGTCCCGAATGATTCCATGAGTTTGCGGGCTTCATCGTATTTTTGCAAACGGCACAAGGCTTCGGCTTTATTAAGTAATAGTTCTTCGGCACGCATATATATGTTATCTCCCAGATAAGAAGAATAATCGCTGAAACGAAATTTCGTCGTACAATAACTTTTTTGCGGTCCCTGAGTGGATTCCAATGCCGGTGCAATAGAACCTTTCCACCAGTTTACCCGACGGATATCTTGCAGGCTCATCTGCTTGTATAGCCATGCGCTGATACATTTACGGTCATATGCTCCATGCATGCCGGCCATAGCGTCCATATGGCAAAAGAAAGAGGCGTAAGCACCGATCTGATCGCTTTTTTGAATCTCTGCTCCCCAAAGTACAGACGACATCTTCAGGTTGTTGAATCCTCCCACCAGTTCGGAAGCAATGGCCAAGGTTACATCCGGCTTCTGTAATGCGATAGAAGCTGTATTAATAGCTACTTGCCACTGTTCCTGTACCATTGCTATTCTTGATTTGATACCATTGGCTACATAATAATCTATATGAGATTTGTGCTTTTGGGTGATGCCACCTTCTTCTGCCTGTTTCAGAAGCCCGATACCCCGTTCTATGTCTCTGTTGATTTGGAGGTATACTTCTTCTACCGTGCCACGGGGATTTCCCGGAGTCGCTGAAGAAGTCGGGGTTGTATATATGGGTATTCCCGGTGATTGCTCATGGCCTTTGTAGGTTTGTTGGTAAAGTTGTATCAGGTGGAAATAACACAACGCACGGAGCGAGTAGGCTTGTCCGAAAAGACTGGCTTTTTCGTTGGGAAGCCCGTACAGATCATTTTCATGTGCTATGATGTAATTCAGGTTTGATATTAAGGTATAATAGAAATTCCATTCAGAATAGGGGCGATATAATATGCTTGAGTAGAAATTTCGTTCCTGCAGATTGTAATCCATCGAGAACCAACCTTTTACTGACGAAGAAACAACCATATCGTCTCCCATGAAACCTGACACTAACATGGTAGACATATAGCCGAAAGCATGTGTGGAGTTGTCTCCTGCCCATCCGGACATATACATCAGTCGATATACTCCGTTCATGGCTATCATTCCTCCTTCTACATCTTTAAAGATAATATTACCGGATATTTCATCGGTAGGGTCGGTATTAAGATTGTCAATACACGAACTTAGGGTACATATTGATAAGATAGCTGACAATATATAATATTTTATTTTCATACGATTGCTGTTTTTTATTTAGAATTTTACATCGATGCCTATGGAGTATGTTCGTGATGGAGTATATGTGTATCCTACTGTTCCCGTAAAGTTATATTGCGGATCCATCCCTTTCAGTTGACTGAAGAGTGCCAAATTGTTGGCTGTAGCATATACTCTGATATGATCTGTTTTAATTTTTTCTAACCATTTTTTAGGAAATGTATATCCTAATGTAATGTTTTTGATAGCGAAATATGAAGCGCTGATCAGATCTTTATCAGTTACGCGCAGTTGCTGGTCCCACATGACTTTAGGGATGTCGGTGATATCTCCCGGCTTTTGCCATCTGCGGAGTGCATTCTTATGCCATACATACCCTTTATAGCCTACATTCATCATACTTCCGTAAACACCATCGAGCATTTTACCACCTATGGAGTAGGTAGTAAGTATGGAGAGATCAAATCCTTTATAACTGAAATCGTTGGTTATACTTCCGTATAAATCGGGTATACGATTGCCTACAATTTCTCTGCTATTTGCAGTCAGGGTGACGTCATCGGTTTTGTATTTGGGCACTGTATTGTTGTTTTTATCATGATCTACCCAGTAGAGTTGATTACCTGTCAGAGGGTCTACACCCGCTGAAATCGGCAGATAAAATGAGTTGACAACTTCCCCTTCTTTAAAAATGTTCGATCCGGAAATGATTTCCGGCTTATCAGCCAGTTTCAGTACCTTATTCCGTATATGGCTACCGATTAATGTCAATGACCATTTGAAATCAGAGTGATTGAAGATATCCACATTTGCAGTGATATCAATGCCTCTGTTTCGCATACTTCCTACATTAGCCGGATATGCATTAAATCCGGTAGAGGTTGCTTTGGGCATATCCAAAAGTAAATCCTTGGTGTGTTTGTTGAAGAACTCTGCGGTAATGGATAGCCGATTGAACAGACGTGCTTCGATGCCGATATTCAGATTTTCATTTTTCTCCCATCTGAGGTCTTTATTTTCGAGTGAATTGATACTGGCTCCGTTGAAGCTTGCATTGGTTAGTCCCATGCTATACAAACTTTGATAGGCATAATAGCTTCCGATATTATCGTTTCCCTGTGAACCGAAACTCGCTTTCAGTGTCAAATTATTTATCCAGTCGATCGGTTGCATGAAGCTCTCTTCCGATATTCTCCAGGAAGCACCCAATGACCAGAACTTTCCCCATCGGCTGTCTTTATAAAAACGGGAAGAACCATCCGTGCGAAAACTTGCCGAGAGGTAGTATTTTTGTTGAAAATTATAATTTATGCGACTTAAGTAAGATTCGATGGCGTACTTGTCGGTTTGTGAGGATGCCCCGCTAAGAGTGGCAGCGGTAGATAATTCATATAGTCCGCCAAAGGGAAATCCGGTTTTCTGGGCTCCCAGAAATTGCTGTTTCAATTCATAATACTCATGTCCCGCTATGATATCCAATGCGTGTGCTCCGAAGTCACGTTGATAGCCTACCAGTTGGTTGAACGTATAGCTTAATTGCCGTTGTACGGCTTTTGTCAGGCTACCCGACACTGTTGCAGCATTACCGGTGTATGGATTACTGTAACTCATCTCATTGGTGTTGAAGTAGTCGAAGCCGAAATTGGCAGTCAATGAAAAACCTTTCAGAATTCCATATTTATCGTCATCTGCTGATAGTTTGATATAGGTTCTGGCGCTGAGATTATCTTTTGTATTATTCTCTTTATCTTCGTGTAATAGAGCAATTGCATTGGAATTGGCAAGTGCAATACGGTTTTTACCGTAATCATATATCTTTTTTCCGTTGGTATCCAATTTGAGTGAACCGTCTGCATTATGTTCATATACAGGGTAAATCGGTGCCATAATCTGACTCGTGTACCATAAATTGGATACTTGCGAACCGGATGCACTGTTATAATTGGTTGTGGTTTGGGCAAATGCAATGTTGAAACCTATTTTGAACCATTCTGTTGCCTGGCTGTCGATATTTGCACGTCCGGAGTAGCGTCCGAATTCAGTAGCCTGTAACAGACCTACTTCGTTCAGATATCCCATTGATACCATGTATTGGGTTTTATTGTTTCCTCCGGTAACGGATAATTGATATTCTTGCCTGAGAGGATTGTGGTTACTGAGTTCGTCTTTCCAGTCCTCGTGATATTTTAACCGGGCATTCGGATTGACTTTTCCGGTTAATGGGTTTATCAATTCTTGCAGAGGCATATCGAAAGGATTGTATTGCTCATTGTATCCCAGTATACCTTTAGATATTCCTCTCATGACTTCGATAGCTTGTGTTCCGGCTAAAAGCGGGTCGACTCCTTCGGTATAAATCAATTCGTTCTTGTATGCTTCAAAAGCTAATTCCAAGTATTCCGCTTCATTCACCGTTTCATATTTCGGAATGGCTCTTGATGAGATTCCCCAGTTGGCTTTTAGATTGATGGATATCCGGTTATTTTCTTTTCCTCCCCGTTTAGTGGTAATCATTACTACTCCGTTTGCACCTCTCGAACCATACAAGGCACCGGCTGAGGCATCTTTCAGTACGGTTACCGACTCGATGTCATTGGGATTGATTGTATTCAGGGCACCATCAAACGGGGTACCGTCTACAACATACAACGGTGTGTTGGAAGCTGAAATGGAACCGAATCCACGGATTACCATGGAAGCTCCCGAACCGGGTTGTCCACTTCCCGAGGTACTTTGAACGCCAGCCACAGTACCGTCTAATGCTTTTGATATATCGGCTACGACGCGTTTTTCGATACGATCTTGTTTTACGACTTCTGCCGAACCGGTAAATGAACTTTTTTTAGCCGTACCGTATGCGACTACGACTACTTCATCCAATAATTCTGCATTCTCTTTCATCACGATTTGCAGGTTATTTTTGTTGGTTATGGCTATTTCTTCTGCATTGTAGCCAATGTATGATACGATCAGAGTCCCTTTGTCCGGTACATCGGTCAATGTGAAGTTTCCATTGTAATCTGTTATTGTGCCGTTTCCACTGTCCTTTACGCGTATACTTGCTCCAATAACCGGTTCACCGTGGTTGTCTTTAACATTTCCTGTGAGATTTTTTCTTTGTTGAACTTTTTTGTCGGACTGCCTGTTCTCTATTTTCCAACTGACGGAAATCGTATTATCGGTTCTATTAAAGCTGAGTCCGGTTTGTGCTGAAATAATATCAAGTACTTTTTGCAGTGAAGCATTTTTTACATTGATTGTAACAGGGACGGCTTTATGAATAACCGATGGATCATAGAAAAAATGGAAATCGGCATTATGGCTGATTCTTTTCAATATTTTCTCTACTGGTTCGTTTTTCACTGTGATGGTTATTCCACTTTTCGTAGTTTGTGCTATACATTTATTGGGCATCCCCCACGAAAGTAATGCTAATAATATAGTACAGACTATTAGCTTGTGCTTTTTTCTTATCATAATATTCATATAATTTTAATCGTTTTTTTATTCTGTTTTATACACTGCTATTGAAACAGTAGAATATATTCACCTTCTTTTTTATTCTTAATTCCTGTAGTATATTCAATGGATTGTAGAACGGCTTGCAAACTTTTGTTGTCATGTTCGCCACTGAATCGATAATCGAAAGTCTGGTTATCTGCAAATTTGAACCGGCAGTTATAATAACGTTCCAAATCTTTTATAACATCATAAATTGAGGTATCATTGTAATGTAATTTACTTTGCATCCATGCCATCGCATTTCGATAATCCTCTTTTCTTTTTACATATTCTCCAGATAGGGTGTTGATTTGGATTTGTTCGTTGGCCGTTAACCTCATCATTGCTTCCGGAAGATCGATTTGTACTTTGCCGCTTTCTACACTGACCGATGTCGTTTCGTTTTCTACATAAGCTTTCACGTTGAATTTAGTGCCCAGTACTTTTACATCGAATCCGTTAGTACGTATGATAAATGGTTGTTTCTCTTTTTTGCTTACTTGAAAATAGGCTTCTCCCACCAATTCTATTTTTCGTTCTTTTCCATTAAACTGTTCAGGATACTTTAGGGTCGTACATGCATTTAATTTTACTTTGGAACCGTCGGGCAATGTCCAATCTCTTTTTTCTCCGAATGATGTGGATATTTCTGTATATGGTGTTTCTTTGTCAGACGGAGTATATATTTGTGGTATACTCAGTCCTAATACTACTAAAATGGCGATACAAGCTGCTGCCCATATATGTTTTTTATGTGATTGGGGCTTATTGATGCGTTTTAGCAGCCGAGCTGCCTCTTTTTTGTATTTTTCACGCTCCATATCACACACAAAAGCTTTTTTTTCTATGCTTTCATTCCAAAGTTGCTCGGATACGTTGTCAATAGCTTGTTGCATATCGGCATCGTGTATACTTTTTAATAAATCGGAAACTTCCGATTTGCTATATAATCCGTCTATAAAGCGACGTATTTTCTGTCTTTTGATTTTTTCTTGTTCCATAATGATGAATATAGCTTTCCTGCTTGTATAAACTAATACACAAGAAGAAAAGAATACTGGGGTGTCGTTAACGTTTATTAGTATTTCCTTTTAGCTCTGAAGAATAAATAGAAGTAATAATAGGTCGATATAAGTACTTGAATTATTTCCGAAATGAGCTCTTATTGTTTTAAGTGCGGAGGATATATGTTCTTGTACGGTGTTTACAGAAATTCCTAATGCTTGGGCTATTTCTTTGTGAGACATTTCTCTGTTTCTGCTCATATCGAATATTTCGCGTTGCCGTGAAGTTAATTTTTCCATCGCTTTGGCTATTTGTTCCATAAAATCTTTCGTCACGGCATTTTCTTCTGCATTCTGGTCGGTATCTACAGCTTGGTTATAGATGCTGCTTTTTAATTCTTGTTCATTTTCAAGATGACGCAGTGCGTTTAAAATGCGATTGCGCATGATTGTATATAAGTAGGAAGAGAAAGAAGAGTCCGGATCTATGAATTTCCGGCTTTGCCAGACAATTGTGAATGTATCTTGGAAGATGTCTTCTGCAAAACTTTGTGATTTTAGAAATTTCATAGCAAAATAGATCAGTCGGTTTCTATAAACAGAATAAAGTTCACAGAAAGCATTTTCTTCACCGTCGATAAGTTGTAAAATAAGTTCACGTTCTTTGGTGGATGGACTTTTCGAATGCATAAATTATTTGCTCTTTCAAGGCTGTTTTTTTGATTATGGGGTACAAACCTATTTCTTTTTTTCGTAAAATGCAATTGGTTGTTTATTAAAAAACGTAAAGCGATAATTTGTAAAAGTGTTAATTTGTAATTTATTTTGCTTTTTGGTAACAAAATGTATTTTGGCTTTTTATAAATGAATTTGTATTGTATGTTGTTATGGTTGTGATTTAATGATGCAACTAATTGCATGTATTTCAGAATGATTTCAAAATTATTGCCATATCTTTGCATAATTATGAAGATAAATTAAGATGGTGAATAAGAAAATAGCAAAAAAAGGAAGTTGGATCATATTTCTATTGTGTTGCATTTTCGGAGAATTGCATGCACAAGATGATTTTACCACTTGGACGAGTCTGAAAATCGCTCATCGCCCTGTGTCCGGACTTACGGTAGCCGGAAAGTTCGAATTGCGTACAAAAGATTCTATGAAGTCATTTGACCGTTGGGGATTTGCTGCGGAAGCTAACTATCAGATATTCTCTTTTTTGAAAGCAGAAGCCGGTTATGAAATTCATCATCGGGACAGAGGAAATGAAGGGTGGAAATTCAGACATCGATATCGTGTAGGAGCAACAGGAAGTGTAAAATGGCAACATTTCAATTTTTCACTTCGCGAGCGTTTTCAACAGACTTTTTCCAATGGGAACGTTGAAAGTCGTTTGCGCTCAAGGCTGAAAGCAGGTTATAGTCCACAGAGAGGGATCGTTTCTCCTTATTTTTCTATCGAACTGTATCAGGCAATTGGGGATGCTGCCTTTTGGGATACGGCACGCATACGCTATAGGCCCGGTGTGGAGATTGATATTACTGACAGATGGTCACTGGATGTGTTTTATTGCTATCAGTATGAGCCGGATAAAAAGAAGCATATTGCAGGCGTGGAGTGTAGTTTTACATTCTGATAATATACTTTTAATACGGACGATAGTACTGTTTTCAAGATAATCGTTTATATTTGTGACTCTTCAATGCCGTTTTGAGTGGCGAACTTTATATAAATGATACCATATGAAAAATCAAATATGCTCGTGTAAGAGGGCCTTTCTCCTCTTGTTTCTTCTACTTTTGGGGATGCCTTCTTGTTGCACTTGTGCAACAAGAAGTACCTCTTTTAAATCTATCCGTACTTTTGTGCATAAAGCAGTCCGGAAAGATACGGCATGGACTCCCGGTGCTATTGTCGATCCGATTTACTTTGCCCGATACGATAAACAAGGACGAATATCGGTGGAGAATTTATTAAATCCGGACGGTAGTGCCAAAACAAAACTGATCTATGTATATGATAAAAACAACCGAATAAGAGAAGAGATAACCGCCTCGGTAAAACAACAAGGAATTCAGCGGATTTATCGGTACAGTTATGACGAACAGGGACGGATAGATAGTAAGACGGTATTGGATGTTGATCGGAATATCGTTCTGAAAGATACAATTATAATGATGAATATGGCAATTGGAAGACAAGGGTGAAGTTCATAAACGACGTTCCGGTGCTGTATGAAGAACGTGAATATGTATATTATAAATAAAAAAACAGGGATATGAAAAAGATTATCAACCCGTGGAAGGGTTTGGACGGTTATAATTGCTTCGGTTGTGCTCCTAACAATGAAGCAGGTGTTAAGATGGAATTTTATGAAGATGGAGATGAGGTAGTAAGTATTTGGAAGCCACGTCCGGAATATCAGGGCTGGATAGATACGCTGCATGGAGGTATCCAGTCGGTATTGTTGGATGAGATTTGCGCTTGGGTGATTCTTCGGAAACTGCAAACTACCGGGGTGACTTCTAAAATGGAGACACGCTATCGCAAGTCGATCAGTACAAAAGACTCCCATGTGGTATTGCGGGCCTCTATTCGTGAGATAAAGCGCAACATTGTTTTGGTAGATGCAAAACTTTACAATGAAGCCGGTGAGCTTTGTACGGAAGCGCTTTGTACGTATTTCACGTTCTCTCAGGAGAAGTCGAAAAACGAGATGCACTTTTTGGCGTGCGATGTAGAACCGGAAGAGATTCTTCCTTTAATTTGAAATTAAAATCGAACTTTTTGTGATAAATGTTTGGTGGTTTGAATGGAATGCTATACTTTTGTCGCTGTAAAGAATGAAAATATGAAATATACAACTACACATCATCATCATCATTTTTCGATCGAATAACTCGGTGGGCGTGTATGATATTGTGTATATATGATATAGAAAACGAGGCTTGCCGGTGAGGTAAGCCTTTTTTTATTATCGTAAATAGAAGTTCTTTTCAATCGTGAATAGTAATCGTTAAATAGTAAATGAAATTATGTGTTTATTAAGAATCGCAGTACAGGCCAAAGGGCGTTTGTTTGAAGAAACGATGGCACTTTTGGAAGAATCAGACATTAAATTGAGTACGACTAAACGTACGTTGTTGGTACAGTCGTCTAATTTTCCCGTAGAAGTGTTGTTCTTGAGGGATGACGATATTCCTCAGTCGGTAGCTACCGGTGTGGCTGATTTGGGAATTGTGGGAGAGAATGAGTTTGTTGAAAAAGGGGAAGACGCAGAAGTCATCAAACGTCTCGGATTCAGTAAATGCCGTTTGTCGCTGGCAATGCCGAAGGATATCGATTATCCCGGTGTGGAATGGTTTAATGGCAAGAAGATTGCAACCTCTTATCCTGTGATTCTGGAGAATTACATGAAAACGAAAGGGGTGAATGCGGAAGTACATGTCATTACCGGTTCGGTAGAGGTGGCTCCGGGTATCGGGTTGGCTGATGCTATTTTTGATATTGTCAGCTCTGGTTCTACTTTGGTCAGCAATCGCTTGAAAGAGGTGGAAGTGGTGATGAAATCGGAAGCGCTGTTGATCGGTAATAAGAATATGTGCGATGAGAAAAAGGAAATTCTGAACGAGCTGTTGTTCCGTATGAATGCTGTGAAAACGGCGGAAGATAAGAAATATGTATTGATGAATGCCCCGAAAGATAAATTGGAGGAGATCGTGGCGGTGCTTCCAGGAATGAAAAGTCCGACAGTAATGCCGTTGGCACAAGAAGGTTGGTGCTCGGTACATACGGTGCTCGACGAGAAACGTTTTTGGGAGATCATCGGAAAACTGAAGGCACTGGGGGCTGAGGGGATATTGGTGTTGCCGATAGAGAAAATGATATTGTGATGTACTTTTCTTTTGTCTTGATACAAAAGAAAAGATACCAAAAGAAAAAATCAAGGCTGCATTTTCTCTCCTACTTACTTCCTCCGTTTCGCTAAAGGGGCTCGAACTCGCTTCGCTCAGACAATTGCCCCTTTCTGACGCTCCACTGCGGGCGTTCGCTTGACGGAGAGAAAATGAGGCCCCTACCGTAACGGCAGAGCCGGATGGGAGTTGGGGAGTAAGTGGTTGGGAAGTTGGCTGTTTCTGGGAATTGGTAGTTTGGAAGTTTCGCTTTCCATCCGAATGGTTCCCCCGGCCTCATTTCTTTCGCGTCAAACGGAACGTAGGTAAAAAGCGTAAGAAGGGGCGATTGTCTGAGCGTAGCGAGTTCGAGCCCTTTTAGCTTTTTACCGCAGTGCAGTAGCGTAGGAAATGCAGCCTTGATTTTTTCTTTGGTTCTTTCTTTTGTATCAAGACAAAAGAAAGAATAATATAATAATAAGATGAAAGTAATAAAATATCCTTCAAAAGAGAAGTGGGCGGAGATATTGAGACGTCCCGCGCTCAATACGGAAAGTCTGTTTGATACTGTACGTGGCATTATCGACCGCGTGCGGACAGAGGGCGATAAGGCGGTGATAGAGTATGAAGCCACTTTCGATAAGGCGGAGTTGACATCACTTGCGGTGACGAATGAAGAATTGGAAGAAGGGGTGGCTTTGGTTAGTGAAGAATTGAAAGCCGCCATCTCTTTGGCAAAGCAGAATATTGAACGTTTTCATGCGGCACAAAAGTTCGTAGGTAAGAAAGTAGAGACAATGCCGGGCGTGACTTGTTGGCAAAAGGCGGTAGGTATTGAGAAAGTGGGATTGTATATTCCGGGAGGAACGGCTCCTTTGTTTTCTACCGTATTGATGCTGGCAGTTCCGGCTAAGATTGCCGGTTGCAAAGACATTATTCTTTGTACACCTCCCGATAGCAAAGGGAAAATACATCCGGCTATCCTTTTTGCTGCACGGTTGGCGGGAGTGGATAGAATATTCAAAGCCGGTGGTGTGCAGGCTATTGCAGCTATGGCCTATGGAACGGAAAGTATACCGAAAGTTTATAAGATTTTCGGACCGGGAAATCAGTATGTGACTGCTGCCAAACAGTTGGTCAGCCTGCGTGATGTCGCTATCGATATGCCTGCCGGACCTTCGGAAGTAGAGGTGCTGGCTGATGATTCGGCAAATCCGGTATTTGTGGCTGCGGATCTACTTTCGCAGGCAGAACATGGAGTTGATAGCCAGGCAATATTGATTACGACTTCTGAGCGACTGCAGGCTGCCGTAGTGGAGGAAGTGGAAAGGCAATTGGCCGAATTGCCTCGTCGTGAAATCGCAGAGAAGTCACTTGCTGACAGTAAATTGATTCTGGTCAATGACATGGATGAAGCGGTAGAGCTGACCAATGAATATGCTCCGGAGCATTTAATCGTAGAGACATCAGACTATATGGAAGTGGCAGAACGCGTAGTGAATGCCGGTTCTGTCTTTTTAGGATCGTTCTCTCCGGAGAGCGCAGGGGATTATGCATCAGGAACCAATCACACGCTGCCTACTAATGGTTATGCAAAGGCATATAGCGGTGTAAGTCTGGATAGTTTTATCCGTAAGATCACTTTTCAGGAAATTTGTTCTGATGGTATGAAAGCTATCGGTCCGGCTATCGAAACGATGGCTGCCAATGAGCAGTTGGATGCTCATAAGAATGCCGTAACCGTCCGTCTGAGAAATATTAATCATAAATCATAAACATTCACATGAAAACCTTGCAAGAACTAACCCGCACCAATATTTGGAAGCTGAAGCCTTATTCTTCGGCACGGGATGAATATAAGGGGGCTGCTGCCTCCGTATTTCTGGACGCTAATGAGAATCCGTATAATCTTCCACACAACCGGTATCCCGATCCGTTGCAGTGTGATTTGAAAAAAGAGCTGGCCAGGATCAAAAAAGTCGATTCCGAACATATCTTTTTGGGAAATGGCAGTGATGAGGCTATCGATCTTGTTTTTCGTGCTTTCTGTGAACCGGGTGAAGACAATGTGGTAGCTATCGATCCCACTTATGGCATGTATCAGGTTTGTGCAGATGTGAATAATGTGGAGTACCGGAAAGTTCTGCTTGATGAGGATTTTCAATTCTCTGCCGATAAATTGCTGGCAGCAACCGATGAACATACCAAATTGATTTTTCTCTGTTCTCCTAATAATCCGACAGGCAATGATTTGCTGCGTACGGAGATCGAAAAGGTTTTGAACCGCTTTGAAGGGTTGGTAGTTCTTGACGAGGCTTATAATGATTTCTCTGAGGCTCCTTCTTTCCTTGCCAATCTGAAGGAATATCCTAACTTGGTGGTGCTCCAGACTTTCTCCAAAGCATGGGGGTGTGCAGCTATCCGCTTGGGGATGGCTTTTGCTTCCGTCGATATTATTAATATCCTGAATAAAATCAAGTATCCGTATAACGTGAATGACTTGACCCAGAAACAGGGGATGCAGATGTTGCATAAACACGATGAGATAGAACGTTGGGTGAAAATGTTGAAGGAGGAACGGGAGTATTTGGAAGACGCTTTTACCGGCTTGCCTTGTGTCTTAAAAGTGTTTCCTTCGGATGCCAACTTTTTCTTGGCACGCGTGACGGATGCTGTAAAAATTTACAATTATCTGGTAGGCGAGGGGATCATTGTCCGTAATCGCCATAATATCTCGCTTTGCTGTAATTGCCTTCGTGTAACTGTTGGTACGCGTATGGAGAACGACAAATTGCTGGAAGCGTTGAAAAGAATGGGGCCTCTCCCCAGCCCTCTCCGTAGGAGAGGGAGCTAAGTTAGTTTTGTAACTAATTAATAAACAAGAGTGTTGGTTTTGTATCTAATTATAAACAGGAGTATTTGTACTCCCTCTCCTACGGAGAGGGTTGGGGAGAGGCCCCCATTTCTAAATAATTATTAATCATGAAGAAGAAAATATTGTTTATCGACCGGGATGGCACTTTGGTTATAGAACCACCTGTGGATTACCAACTCGATTCATTGGAAAAATTGGAGTTCTATCCGAAGGTGTTTCGTAATTTAGGTTTTATCCGTAGTAAGCTTGACTTCGAGTTTGTAATGGTCACTAATCAGGACGGATTGGGAACAGATTCTTTTCCGGAGGAAACTTTCTGGCCGGCACATAATCTTATGTTAAAGACATTGGCTGGTGAAGGAATAACATTCGATGAGATCCTGATAGACCGCAGCTTTCCCGAAGATAATGCACCGACCCGTAAACCCCGTACCGGAATGTTGACGAAATATATCGATCACCCGGACTATGATCTGGCGGGTAGTTTTGTTATCGGTGATCGTCCTACGGATGTAGAACTGGCTAAAAATTTAGGTTGCCGGGCCATCTATCTGCAAGACTCTACCGAACTGTTGGAAGAAAAAGGTCTTGAATCGGTTTGTGCTTTAGCTACTACCGATTGGGATAAGATTGCCGAATATCTTTTTGCCGGTGAACGTAAAGCGGAAGTGAAACGTACAACGAAAGAAACCGATATTTTTGTTGCTTTAAATCTCGATGGCAATGGGGCTTGTGATATTTCTACAGGGCTTGGCTTTTTTGATCATATGCTCGAACAGATAGGAAAGCATTCCGGAATGGATCTGACTATCAAAGTGAAAGGCGATCTTGAAGTGGACGAACATCATACCATTGAAGATACTGCTATTGCTTTAGGCGAATGCATTTATCAGGCTTTGGGGAGTAAGCGGGGGATTGAGCGATACGGTTACGCTCTCCCTATGGATGATTGTCTTTGTCAGGTGTGCCTTGACTTCGGTGGGCGTCCCTGGTTAGTATGGGATGCAGAATTCAAACGTGAGAAAATAGGAGAGATGCCTACGGAAATGTTTTTGCACTTTTTCAAATCGTTGAGCGATGCCGCAAAAATGAATTTGAATATAAAAGCGGAAGGACAGAATGAGCATCATAAAATTGAAGGCATCTTCAAAGCATTAGCCCGTGCATTGAAGATGGCGCTGAAGCGGGATATCTATCACTTTGAATTACCATCCAGCAAAGGGGTGCTTTGATTCTGTTATCGGACTTGTTTCATCGGATTGAAACAGTTTGTTTCATCCTATTGGAACTACCCGTTTCCATTATATGGAACCATGAGTTTCATCCTATTGAAACCAATCGTTTCAATAGGATGAATTCTTTTTATAACCTAAATCAGTTGTCTTTTCCCGTTGTTATTCCTATATAAGCAGTCATTGTAAGTATTGAAGATATTCTTCTTGCTTATAGGTTCTCTATTTCTTTAAGCCATGTAGCGGAACTTGCATCACTGGGCATCCTCCAGTCACCTCGCGGGCTGATAGAGATACTGCCCACTTTGGGGCCGTCGGGCAGGCAGGAACGTTTGAATTGCTGATTGAAGAAACGACGGAAGAAAGTGGAAAGCCACTTCTTGATTGTTTCTTCGTCATAAATATCTTTGAATGCTATATTTGCCAAATAATATATCTTGGATGGCCGGAATCCGAAGCGCATAAAATAGTAGAGGAAGAAATCGTGCAATTCATAAGGACCTACCAGATCCTCTGTTTTTTGTTGTATCTCTCCATTTTCATCTGCAGGGATCAGTTCCGGACTGATAGGTGTCTCTACGATATCGAGCAAGGTGATACGTGACTCTTCATCTATGTCATTCTCCGCCACCCATTTTACCAGATATTTCACTAATGTTTTTGGGACACTGCCATTGACACCGTACATTGACATGTGGTCGCCATTGTAGGTAGCCCATCCTAATGCCAGTTCCGACAAATCACCGGTTCCGATTACCATTCCCCATGTTTGGTTGGCTATATCCATTAATATTTGCGTGCGTTCACGTGCCTGGGAGTTTTCATAAGTTACATCATGTATGTTTATATCGTGATTTATATCTTTGAAGTGCTGTATACATGCTTCTTTGATACTGATCTCCCGAATCGTAATTCCTAAGGATTTCATTAACGAAAGCGCATTATGATAAGTCCGGTCGGTGGTACCGAATCCCGGCATAGTGACTCCGATAATGTTTTTACGGGGCAGCTCCAATTTATCGAAAGTTCTCACGCAGACAAGCAAGGCAAGCGTAGAATCCAGTCCTCCCGAAATACCGATCACAGCAGTCTTGGCTCCTGTGTGAACCAGGCGTTGTGCCAGTCCGGCTACCTGTATGGAAAACACCTCTTCACAACGTTCGTTCAACGTTTCTCCCTGCGGGACAAACGGGTGCATATCGAAAGTACGTGTCAGATTTAATTCTTTGCTGTTTACGAATTCCGTTGTGATACGTAGTGGCTTCTTGTCGGAAGGGACAGTGCCTTTACTTGCGGCAAATGTCGTATTGATACGACGTTCAGCACGTAAACGTTCTACATCTATTTCGCTGATTACCAATTGTTCTTCGAGACTAAAACGCTTATTATGAGCCAACTCGCTGCCATTCTCGTAGATAAGACCGTTCCCGGCAAAAACGACATCAGTGGTCGATTCTCCGAATCCGCAGGAAGAGAAGACATACCCTGCAATGCACCGTGCCGACTGCTGGCTGATGAGCGAGCGGAGATAACCATGTTTACCGATACCTTCGTTATCGGCAGAAAGGTTGAACAGGATTTCCGCACCTTGGAGCGCTAACGTTGAGCTGGGAGGAATGGTAGACCACAGATCTTCGCAGATTTCAATGCCGAAAGTGGTATCGGAAGTTTCAAAGAGCAGATTAGTTCCCATCGGTACTATCTGTCCGCACAGGCGTACGTTGTCTTCTGCCACTTGTAGGGCGGAAGTAAACCAGCGTTGTTCATAAAATTCTTTATAGTTCGGAAGATAAGTTTTGGGGACTACTCCCAAGATTTTCCCTTTCTGAATGACTACGGCTGCATTGATAACGGTAGAATTTACCGCTATCGGCATTCCCAAGATAGAGATAATGTCCAGTTGGCGGGTATTATTCAGTATTTGCATCAGCCCCATTTCGGCCTCTTCCAATAAAAGTTGCTGCCCGAACAAATCACCGCAAGTATAGGCTGTGATACACATTTCAGGGAATGTGATAATCTGTACTCCTTTACCGTCTGCAATGGCAATTAAGCTTTCCAATTGTCCGGCGTTGTATTTACAGTCTGCTATTTTCACCCGGGGTACTGCTGCCGCTACTTTTACAAATCCGTAGTTCATAATGAGTAATTCTTTAATTTGTCAATATGCCAATGGGGCTCTTTACCATGTATAGCATGCTTCTTTTGACATATGAACGATGATAATAATCTTATTTTGTTGCAAAAGTAGGAAATAGTTTTGAGAAAATCGTGCGATAAATACTAAATAGCTTTCTTATATATATGAATGTATATCTTTAATAAGATTAACTGCCAGATTCTGCCTGTTTACTGCCATATTCTGATGATCCGGATAATTTGTCGCATGTTTTTTGTGAAATTTATCTTTGAATTGTTTGCGGTAACAAAAGAAATCTTTATCTTTGCATCAGATTTAAAATTGTACTGATTACAATTTTGGAAAGGGGAAATGATGAAATCATATGATCGGTTATTAAAATACAGTATAAAACCTTCTATGCAGCGTATTGCTATTATGGAGTATTTGATGGAGCATCGTACGCATCCATCGGCCGATGAAATATATACGGCATTATCTCCTTCGATGCCAACACTCTCGAAAACAACCGTTTATAATACACTGAAATTGTTTTCAGAGCAAGGTGCTGCTTTGATGCTTACGATTGACGATCGGAATGCCAACTTCGATGCAGATACTTCACAACATGCACATTTCTTGTGTAAAGAGTGTGGGAAAATTTATGATCTGGCTTTTCCGGGAGAGGTGAGAGAGGTGGAAGAAACTCAAATAGATGGGCACGAAGTGAAAGAAATACATTATTATTATAAGGGTGTTTGTAAGAATTGTTTAAGAAAAGATACGTATTGACTAATTAATTAAAATTAAAGACAAAATGAAAAAATTTAGATGTACTGTCTGCGGTTACGTTTATGAAGGTGACGCAGCTCCTGAGAAATGTCCTTTGTGTAAAGCTCCTGCAAGCAAGTTCGTAGAAGTTGTTGAATCTGAAGGTGGTGCTCTTACTTTTGTTGACGAACATGTAATCGGTGTTGCCAAAGGTTGTGACGAAGAGATGATCAAGGATTTGAATAACCATTTCATGGGTGAGTGTACAGAAGTTGGTATGTACTTGGCAATGAGCCGTCAGGCTGATCGCGAAGGATATCCGGAAGTAGCTGAAGCTTTCAAGCGTTATGCTTGGGAAGAAGCAGAGCACGCCTCTAAATTTGCAGAATTGCTGGGTGACTGCGTATGGGATACCAAAACTAACCTTGAAAAGAGAATGAATGCCGAAGCCGGTGCTTGCGAAGACAAAAAACGTATCGCTACACGTGCTAAAGCATTGAACCTGGATGCTATTCATGATACGGTTCATGAAATGTGTAAGGACGAAGCTCGTCACGGTAAAGGTTTCGAGGGACTTTACAACCGTTATTTCGGAAAGAAATAATCAGTATAATTCGTAAATGGATGAAAGGCTTGTATCTTCAGAAAGGTACGGGCCTTTTTTTATTAAACTTTCTTATAGGATGCAAGGAATCAATAAGATACGGTTATATTTGTGCATCAATTTTAATTTCACAGATTATGAGAAAAGTACAATTGTTATTATTGTGTCTATTGGTTTCGGTAGCTGCTTTTGCTGCTGAGAAAGTAATCAAACTGCCCAAACCCAACATGAACCGTTCGGGATCGGTGATGAATGCATTGTCTGAACGTCATTCTACTCGTGAATATGCTGCCAAAGCATTGACTTCTGCCGATTTATCGGATTTGTTATGGGCTGCCAATGGTGTAAATCGCCCGGCGGATGGGAAACGTACGGCACCGTCGGCGATGAACAAGCAGGATGTAGATGTTTACGTCGTGTTGCCGCAGGGTACTTATTTGTATGATGCCAAAGCGCATCAGTTGAACTTGGTTGCCGAGGGTGATCATCGTGATGCCGTAGCAGGTGGGCAGGCTTTTGTAAAAACAGCACCGGTGTCTCTGTTACTGGTCAGTGATTTGTCACGTCTGGGCGATGCAAAGAATACCCATACTCAATTGATGGGGGCGGTGGATGCCGGTATCGTTTCACAGAATATTTCTATTTTCTGTGCCGCAGCTAATCTGGCGACTGTACCGCGTGCTTCGATGGATACTGCAAAACTGAAAAGTGTACTGAAATTGAAAGAGAGCCAATTGGCGTTGATGAATCATCCGGTGGGATATTATAAATAATGGATTAATGATAAGTGATTAGTGCCTTGCGGATTACAGCGCAACTTGCTAATCACTTATCATTAACCCACTATTTTACTGCTATTTTAATAGAAATTCGTCTATCGCTTTTTGGTAGGTGGCTTTATCTGCCGCACCACGGAAAAGCTGAGGCTCTCCGTTCATGGGGATAAATACGAAAAGAGGGATGCTCGTTGCATTGAACAAAGCCGCCAATTCTTTTTCTTTATCTACATTTACTTTATAAATTACAATTTTTCCGTCGTATTCTTTGGCCAACGACTTCATGATGGGAGCTGTCATGCGGCAAGGACCGCACCAGTCGGCGTAGAGGTCGATAATGGCAGGTTTGTCACCTTTGTATTTCCATTCTTCACTTTTTTCGTAGTCGAATACATCTTTGATGAACATTTCTTTATTCATCACAATGACTTCACCACTTTTTACCTCTTTTTTACTTTGTTGATCTACATTTATTCTGTTTTCGTCATTGAAAGCGTAAACGATGACGCCAATCATGACGAAAGCTACCATAGCTAATACTTTCTTCATTCTTAATTTTTATGTGAATACTGTTCTATTACTCCTGTCAGTTCGCTGGCATGTATCATTCCGGAGTGACGCCATACCGATTCTCCGTTACTGAATAATATAAATGTAGGTACGGCTTGTATCTTAAATCTGGCTGCCAGTTGTTCGTGCTGGTCTACGTCAATTTTAACAATGCGTGCTGTATCTCCTACTTTAGATTTTACTTCTTCGAGTATAGGCTTCATTGCCTTACAAGGACCGCACCATTCTGCGAAGAAATCTACCAATACGGGAACCGGTGACTGTATTAATTCATCAAATTTTTCCATGATTTTTCCTTTCTTAAAATGAATTACCAGCCTTTTCAGGCTGCGAATATAATTACTATTTTTAAATATATAACGCCGGAATGCGGTTTTTGTTCATAAAATAGTAATCTTGCAGACATCTGGTTGTAATGCCGAATACTGACTTTTGTATATCGAAAAATTCAAAGATTATGTATTTACGCACGTATTATCCCACCGTTGTCCTCTCGGATATTCATCTGGGGACCCAGCACTCCAAAACTGAGGAGGTAACCCGTTTTCTTAAATCAATCAATTGCGACCGTTTGATATTGAATGGAGATATCATTGACGGATGGCATTTACAAAAAAGTGGTTTAAGCAAGTGGAAAGCGAAGCATACGGATTTCTTCAAAGTGATAATGAAGATGATGGAAAATTTCGGTACGCAGGTTATCTATGTCCGTGGTAATCATGACGATTTTCTTGATAATCTGGCACCGTTGAACTTTTATAATATACAGATTGTTAAAGACTGCATTTATGAAAGTCATGGCAGGCGCTACTATGTGACGCACGGAGATATTTTTGATACAGTGACTACCCGTATGAAGTGGCTTGCAAAGTTGGGGGATACCGGATACACGTTTTTGCTTTGGCTCAACAAGGTATACAATGCCCGGAGAATGAAGCAGGGGAAACCCTATTATTCGCTTTCCCAGTCTATCAAGAATAAAGTGAAATCGGCCGTTTCTTATGTTTCTGATTTTGAAAAGGAGTTGGTGACGTTGGCAAGGGCCAGAAAATGTGATGGAGTCATTTGCGGGCACATTCATCATCCTGCCAATACATATTATGATGATATTCATTATCTGAATTCCGGTGATTGGGTAGAGACGCTTTCGGCTTTGACGGAAGACGAGGATGGAAACTGGAGCGTGCGTTATTTTGATAGTATGTCGATGCCTGACAGAGAGTTGAAAGAAAAAGAAACCGAACAAATAACAATAGCCTCATGAAATATTTATTTATTGTCCAGGGGGAAGGGAGAGGGCATTTGACCCAAGCGCTGACGCTTGAAGAGATATTACGGCGTAATGGGCACGAAGTGGTGGAGGTACTCGTTGGCAAGAGTTCGTCGCGTACTTTGCCGGGATTCTTTAACCGTAATATACAAGCGCCGGTGAAGCGTTTTCTTAGTCCGAACTTCATGCCTGCACCAGATAACAAACGGGCTGATTTAAAAAAGAGTTTTGTCTATAATCTCATACATTTACCGGAATATTTCCGGAGTATGTGTTATATAAACCAACGGATCAGGGAGACAGGGGCGGAAGTTGTGATCAACTTCTACGAACTTTTAACCGGCCTTACCTATGCATTCTTCCGTCCCTCCGTTCCGTATATATGTATCGGCCATCAATATTTGTTTTTGCATCGTGAGTTTGAATTTCCGAAAAAGAGCCCGGTACAATTGTTTTTGCTTCGCTTTTTTACCCGGATGACAAGTTTGAAAGCAGAAAAACGGTTGGCCTTGTCTTTTCGTAAGATGTCCCAAGATCCGGTGAATAATATTGTGGTCGTTCCTCCTTTACTCAGGCAGGAAGTGGCGGCTATCCGTCCGGAAACGGGACATTATATCCATGGTTATATGGTGAATTCCGGATTTTCGGACAGCGTGGAGGCTTTTCATACAACTCATCCTGAAATATCCTTGCATTTCTTTTGGGATAAAGCTGATGTTGAAGAGGAGATGCATGTAGATGAAACACTGAGTTTTCATCGGATCGATGATGTGAAGTTTCTTAATTACATGGCAGGGTGTAGTGCCTATGCCAGTACGGCCGGTTTTGAGTCTATCTGTGAAGCCATGTACTTAGGTAAGCCGGTATTGATGGTGCCTGCCCATATCGAACAGGACTGCAATGCACATGACGCAGTTCGCTCCGGTGCGGGAATTATGAGCGACTCGTTCGAATTGGAATCGTTACTCCGGTTTTCGGAAACCTATTGCCCTAATCGGGAATTTATCTACTGGGCGCGTAGTAGCGAACGCCACATCATTGATGAATTGGAAAAGTTAGCAGATCATCAATCAATAGTAAATATACCTACATTAACAAATTATTTGCCGATATGAAATTAAAAAGAACGGACTATATATTAGAACGTACCTCTGACGGAGGTTATTATGCTTGGCTTGTCGTGAATATACAATGTAATGCGTATGGAGACTCTCCTGAGGAAGCTGTGGAAAATTTGCAGCAGACAATGGAAGAATTTCTGGATGAAATGTATTTGGTAGAAGAGTTTATTTAGTGATTAACGGTTTAGTGGTTAGTGGTTAGTGATTGGTGATTAGTGTCATACGGCATATAGCGCAGTCACTAATCACCAATCGCTGAACCGCTAATCACTGATATCCATTTCTTTTATGATATGTGAAGCTCCTGCATATTTTTCGATGATAAAGAGTGTATAGCGAATGTCTACACAGGCTGCACGTTGAGAAGAAGGGCGGAAGGCGATATCACCGGTAAGACCTTCATAGTTACGGTCGAAACCGGTACCTATCAATTGTCCTTTTCCATTGAATACCGGACTACCGGAATTTCCTCCTGTATTATCTGTATCTACAATAAAGCAAACCGGCATTTCGCCATTTTTCATGGCATAGCGGCCGTAGTCTTTTGCTTCGTATAGCTGTTTCAGTTTGGCAGGTACGACAAATTCCCAGTTGTCGGGGTCTTCTTTCTCCATGGCACCTTTCAAGGTCGTGTAGTATTGGTATACGGCTCCATCGGCCGGTTCGTATGAGGCCACTTTGCCATAGGTTAATCTCAGTGTGGAGTTTGCATCCGGATAAATCGGGATACCGGCTTCTTTACGCATGTCCATCATTCCTTTCACCCAAATTTTATGGGCGGCATCATAGTTTTTATTGGCGTCATGCATGGCTAATGCTGTTTGCATCAATCCGTCTGTGATGGAATATTTAAAGAGAATCATCCAATCCTTATCCATCTTATTCAAGCTTGGCTTTTTAAGGAATTTCTCGAAATTCTCTTTATTTCCAAAAATAGAATATTTGAAACAGGCATCTATAAACGCATCGCTGTTTCCTTTGAAGCGGGTGTCTATCACTTTGAATATGCCAATGCGCTGATCTTTCGGTATATAACCCATGTAAGTTTTCAGCATCTGTTTTCCTACTAACTTTTCCACTTCCGGGAAGGGCACGGAAGCAAAATACTTCTCACCCTTTTCTTTTAAGTCATCAAGGGCCTTTTGGATTTTTTCCTTGTCTTTTTTCTCCAGTGCCGCAGTCAATGCCGTAGTAGATGGTATTTTCATGAAATCCAACGCAGTAACCAGTGCTTCGTTGATAGCTTGCTGGTGGTACATTGCATCTCTGCGGTGGGCTACGATAGAGCGTATTTCATCGAATGCTTTTTGGTAAGAGTCATCTCCTTTTTCACGCCCGCGTGCCAAAAGTTGCTCTTGTTGGGCACGCTTGGTATCCAACACTTTCAGACGGACCAAACCTTCATTCATACCGATTGCATTTTTCCAGTAATTGGCGGAAGAGGCATATTTGCTGGCATAGTGAATACGTACGGCCGGATCTTTCAGCATTTGTTCCATTAATACCTCTTGACGTGCGCCGCGAACATGATGACGCATGAAGTTGGTGGTCTGCATACGTTCTTCCACTTCATCGGAAATCATATAGCGCCAGTTACGTCCCGGGAATCCCATAACAAAGGTAAAGTCACCTTCCTGTATACCTGCAAGACTGATTGTCAGGTGTTTTTTTACTTTCAAGGGGATGTTCTCTTTCGAATACTCTGAAGGGTTACCGTCTTTATCGGCATAGATACGGAACAGAGAAAAATCTCCTGTATGACGAGGCCACATCCAGTTGTCTGTATCAGCACCGAATTTGCCTATTGAAGAAGGAGGTGCTCCTACCATACGGATATCGCTATACACTGTTTTTACGAAAAGATAATAGCGATTGCCGCCATAGAAAGCCTTTAACTCTAATTTGGTTGCCGGGGTTACTTCAATGTTTTCTGCTTTGGCAAAACGTTTGGCTACTTTCTCCAGATATTTGGGAGAGAGATAATTGGTCCCATCCGGATCTTCATCTGTTTTTAACTGTTCATTTACATAAGGGGTAACGTCTAAAATACGGTCGATAAAGGTGACAGTCAATCCTTTGCACGGCAATTCTTCATTCCTGTTCATTGCCCAGAATCCATTTGTCAGGTAATCATGTTCTACACTGCTGTGTTGCTGGATAGCTCCATAGCCGCAATGATGATTAGTCAATACCAGACCTTCTGCCGAAATAACTTCACCGGTACAACCGCCGCCAAAGTGTACAACTGCATCCTTGAGGGCAATTCCGTTGGGGCTATATACTTCTTCAATCGGTATTTCCAGTCCTAATTCTCTCATGACGGCGGCATTCTGTGCCTGTAAATCGGTCAACATCCACATACCTTCATCGGCACGGGCTGTGAAGACTGCAAGAGAAAGGACGGCTGTTAATAATTGTTTTTTCATCAATAATAACGGTTTCACATATTGAATAATTATTCTACAATGGTCATTTCGTTAATCAAATGTCCGCAACCACCCAGTTTCTCGAGGATGAAGAGCACATAACGAATATCCAGGTTGATACAACGCTGCAGGTCATTATCGAAATTGATATCTCCACTCAACGACTCCCAGTTGCCATCAAATGCACAACCGATCAGCTCACCGTTTTCGTTCAATACCGGGCTTCCTGAATTACCTCCGGTAATGTCATTAGTGGACAGGAAGCAAACCGGCATGTCACCGTTAGGCATGGCATATCTTCCGAAGTCCTTTTTCTCGATTAATTCTTTTAATTTGGCAGGTACGTTGAATTCCCGGTTTTCGGGGTCTTCTTTTTCAATGATACCGTCCGTTGTCGTATAGAATTTATAGAACACACCGTCTCTCGGGCTGTATGGTTTTACATTCCCGTATGTCAGACGGATGGTAAAGTTTGCATCGGGATAAGAGGGAACAGGAAGTTTCATCTCCTCCAAACCACGGATATAGGTTTTATGCAAAGAAGCCAATTTTTCGTTTTCCGCTTTGAGTGCAGAACTGAGTGACATCAGACTTTCATATTTTGCACGCGAATATTGAGTAGCCAAGTCTTTTTTGATGGCTTTTACAGTCGGTTTTTTGATGAATTTATCAAAATTGGCCTGATTAGCCATGATAGACGAATCGTACATTGCGTCGATGAACTTATTGTAATCTCCTTTATATTCTTTTTCAATCGTACTGTAGAAAGCCGGACGCTGTTCTGCAGGAATCATTTCAGCATAAAGCGGGAACAGAACTTTGGCTACTTTACGGTCTACTTCATGGTCATAATCCTTATTGTGTATACTGGCAAAAACGTTTTCCAATACTTTGATGTTGGCATTGACTGCCGAATCATTCTTCTCTTCCAATGCTTTTTCCAGTTTCTCCATGATTTGGTAAGGACTGCCGAACTCAATGGCGGCGAAGAATGATTCTGTCAGGCAAGTGGCCTGATATACAAGAGGAGCAGTGATGGCTACCGCATCATCTATCTCTTTTACTACATTCATGTAAGCCGGATTGTTTTTCTCTTTGGCAAACTTAGCGAAACGTTCTTCCTGCGCTGCTTTTGTTCCCAATACATCATTGTCGATGATGGCTTTGTTCATGCCGATAGAGTTCTTCCAGTAGTTGGAGGAGCCTGCGTATTTGTTGGCGTATTGGATACGTGTTTTGTCGCTGGCGTTCATTACTTCTTTCAACACGTTGAGACGGGCTGTACGTATCCGTATGCGCGGTTCGTTGGTTGAGTTCATTCGTTCTTTTACTTCCGATACGGTAAGGTAACGGCTGGTACTTCCCGGGAACCCCATAATCATGGCATAGTTTCCTTCTTTCAGCCCTTTGAGAGAGATGGCAAGATGTTTTTTTGTTTTTAACGGTACATTACTTGCGCTATACTCGGCCGGTTCACCATTTGCATCGGCATAAATGCGGAACATGGAGAAATCGCCGGTGTGGCGTGGCCACATCCAGTTATCCGTTTCACCACCGAATTTACCGACAGATGAGGGAGGAGCAGCTACCATGCGTACGTCCGGATACACTTTCTTGTAAAACATGTAGAATTTATTGCCTGCATAGAAAGGCAGAGCTTGAGGCACGATTCCCGGTTTGCCGTTCAGATCGCTTTTTTCACAAAGCTCTTTTGCCAACTTATTGAGGAAAGCTGTTGTAAATGATTGAGCTTCTGTGATTTCTTTCGATTCTATTTTTTGATTTACCAGATCGGTAATGTCTTCGATCCGTTCGATAAATGTGAATTTTAAGCCCGGAGTAGGTAATTCTTTGTCTCTTGAAGTAGCCCAAAAGCCATCTGTCAGGTAATCATGTTCTACCGAGCTATGTTGTTGGATAGAGGCATATCCGCAATGATGATTTGTCAGAATAAGGCCTTCCGGAGAGATAATCTCTCCTGTACAGCCTCCGCCAAAGATACCTACTGCATCTTTTAAGGATATCCCGTTTGGATTGTAAAGGTCGTTTGCTTCCAGTTTCAATCCTTGTTTTTTCATCATGTCGATGGAATTTTGTTGTTGCATTAATTGTAACAACCACATTCCTTCATCCGCTTTAGCGGAACCAACAACCAGCGTCATAAGCGCCAGTCCCCAAAGTTTTAGTTTATTCATCTTTTTAATTTATGATTTATAATTAATTTACAATCTATTTACGACTTATGATTTATAATAATTCTCCCTTCTCCATTTTCCCCTCTCCCTTTTTCAGTGCCTCCATTATATTTGCCGGCGGGCGTTGGTTCATCAGTTCTTTTTTCATGAAGTCCATATAAGGGGCTACGTGCTTAAAGAATTGATAATAACCTTTGCATAAGTAATTCAATCCGGATTCTCCGTTGGAAGTTCGGATAAAGCGGTTTTTAGGACATTCTCCATTACATGCAAATAAGAATTCGCACTCTTTACATTGTGTTGGCAGAGAATTTTGTTTCATTTGTCCGAAAGCATTTTGCTTTTCGCTATACATCATTTCTACCAGAGTTTTATTGTAGATGTTGCCTAATTTATATTCCGGAAATACAAAATGATCACAGGAATATACATCCCCGTTAAACTCCATGACACCGGCATGACCACAGTTTTTAGCCATAGAGCACACTCCCGGCTGCTCACCGACCCAGTTGGCGAGTGTAGAGTCGAATAACTGTATGTAGTAATTGCCTACATCTTCTTTCACCCATTCGTCAAACAAAGTACAAAGAAAGTTGCCCCATTGCTCCGGAGTGACTGAGAAATCAGCGAGCTTTCCTTCTTCCTGTTCGGCAAGTGAAGCCAGTTGACGTCCGTCGGCATGTTCGAAAATACGTTCTACGATAGGGGCAAATTGTATATAGTGACAATCGAGTTCTTTGAAAAAATGATAAAAATCTAATGGATAATCGGCATTATAATCGTTGACTACCGCCATTGCATTCCATTGTACATCATGTTTCTTGAGTAGATTGATACCCTGCATTACTTTTACGAAAGAAGGTTTTCCTTGTTTATTCTTCCGGTATTCGTCATGAAATTCTTGTGGCCCGTCGATAGACACGCCTACCAGCCAATTGTTTTCGCGAAAGAATTCACACCATTCATCCGTCAGCATTGTGCCGTTGGTTTGTATGCAATTGTCAATAGTGCGTCCCCGGCTGTATTTCTTTTGCAGTTCCATCGCTTTTTTATAGAAAGAAAGCGGGCGCATCAATGTCTCTCCACCATGCCATGTGAAGAGTATTTGTGGCATTGTTTGCGAGTTAATGTATTGCTCTATGAATTTTTCAAGGAGTTCCTCGCTCATTACATGTTTCGGATTTTCTTTGTATAATTTGGATTTTTCTAAATAGTAACAATAATCGCATGCAAGATTGCATACAGCTCCGACAGGTTTTAGCATCACGTAGAGCGGTTTGGCAAAGGGGGCATAAGTTGACATTCTATCTCTCTGTTTACGAATTATAAATTATGAATCATGAGACTTTTCTATTGACTATTTGTCAAGTCATAGTCTGCAAATTTAGGTAAACTAAATGAAAATACATACCAAAAACAGATGTTTATAAGGATTATTAAAGAAAAGAGTCTTACAAATTTTAAATATTGATAAAATGTTTCATTCAAATCTGAATCCGTTGTACCTTTGCAGTATGAAAATCTATAAACAGATACGTGTGAATAAGTTTTTGCCTTTATTGTTTTTCCTCGTGATCTTTACTTCCTGTAGCCGTAAGTATAAGATTGAGGGGGTATCATCGGTGAGTAGCCTTGACGGTAGAATGCTGTTTATAAAAACATTGGAGGACGGAAAGTGGGTGAAAATAGACTCGGCGGAGGTAATTCATGGCTTGTTTACGATGAAAGGTGTGGTAGATTCCATCATGATGGCTACTCTTTATATGGATAATGAGGCTATTATGCCTTTGGTAATTGAAAAGGGTAATATCAAAATAACGATTGCTAATACCGAATTGTCGGCAGAAGGTACCCCGCTCAATGAAGCTCTTTATGATTTCATCGATAAGAAAAATGCGATGGACATAAAGATTGAAGAACTTGAACGTAAAGAGGCGCGTATGGTGATGGAGGGAGCGGACTTGGCTGATATCCATGAACAGTTGACTAAAGAAGGAGAAGCGTTGGTCGATGATATGAATCGGTATGTGAAAAAGTTTATTTCCGATAATTATGAAACTGTCTTAGGACCGAGCGTCTTTATGATGTTATGTAGCAATCTTCCTTATCCAATAATGACTCCTCAGATAGAAGATATAATGAAAGATGCTCCTTATTCCTTTAGAATGAATAAAATGGTGAAAGAGTTCATTTCTAAGGCGAAGGAAAATATGCAGCTTATTGAAGAACATCAACGTTTAGAACAAAACGCCTCTGTCGGTAACTGAGTTAGGAGTTTTTTGCGTATTTTTGTGCAAAACTCGAATAGACTATGTTACGACAATATGCTTTTAATCTTATACTCCTGTTTATATTACCATTGTGGGTAATTTCGTGTCAGAAAACTCCGGATTTTGTTGTGCAGACTCTCTCTTCTGCAGAAAATTGTATGGAGGCACATCCGGATAGTGCTCTCAATCTATTAAAACGTATTCCAAATCCTGAAAGCTTGCATGGCAAGGCACAGGCTGACTATAGTTTGTTGATGACACAGGCTATGGATAAGAATTACATAAAGCCGGAGTCCGATTCTTTAATTTCAATAGCTGTAGGATACTATGGCTCTCTTGATGATCAATGGGTTGCGAAAGGGAAGTCATTCTTTTATTATGGAAGGGTAATGAAAGAACTTAATCGCCCGGAGGATGCTATGAGGTACTATTTAAAAGCGAAAAGTATATTCGACGGAAGTAAGGAGTATAAAATGTTGGGACTTATTTCGGATGAGATAGGTACTTTGAATTGGAATCAAGATATAGTAGATGAGGTACTTTCAAACTATTTAGAAGCTTTAAAATATTATGGTTTGGCTAAAGATACTTTATCTATGAGTTATGCACTTAGAAGTATCGGGCGCTATTATCTATCTGTTCATGCTGATTTTGATAATGCATATATGTATTATAAGGAGGCTTTATCTGTTGCTCATGAACATAATTGTAATTCAGAATTGACAATACTTCAAGAGTTAGGTTTATTCTATCGAATGAAGAAAGACTATAAGATGGCTGAACATTATTTGTTGAAAGCTTTAAATTTAGATACTGATATTACTGTTTTTTCTGAAATATATCTTTCGTTAGGCTATACTTATTTGCTAATGGGAAAACAAGCTGAGGCAGAAGTGTATCTGGAAAAAGCAACAACAGTAGCAAATGTCTATACTCAATCAGATGCTTACAAATTACTTTTTAAACTTGAAAAATTGAGAAAGAATCCTTGGAAAGCTATTGAGTTTAAGGAAAAATCGGATTCTTTGAATAAAGAAATTCAAAAAATAGAAGTGAAGGAAGCTTTTGCTAATTTACAAAAGAAATATAAAAATGAAAAATTGCAAAGAGAAAACCTTCAACTTCGTATTAAAAATCAGAATATTTTGTTACTTTGTTTTGTTTTATTCTTTTTGATATTTCTCTGCGGCTTTTATGTTTATTATAAGCATCGCCATAATAAAAAGAGGATGAGAGAGATTGAACAGCAGATTATTGTAAATAGAGAAGAAATTTTGCTTTATCAAGAAGAATTAGCTAACTATCAGCGACTGCAGAGTGAATCAGAAGATTATAGAAGTAAAATAGGTGAGTTGAATGGTAAAGTTTTGCTTTTACAAAGTCAAAATAGAACATTAGTAGAACGTCTGAATTCATTAGGTGGTGATATTGGTAATTCTTGTTCACCAGTGGATGGTAAGTATATATCCATATTCCGTATGTTACTTTCTTTGAAATCCGGTTCTTTTAAAGGAAAATTATCTCGTGATGACTGGGAACATCTGTTTGATTTATTTAATTATTTGTATTTAGGTATTGTTGTTCGTCTACAAGAAGAACATCCTCAATTGACAAAACATGATCTTGAAATATGTTGTTTGCTAAAGTTTGGTTTTACAAATGATGCATTGAAAAGAGTCTTTTTGACTACTTCTGATTCTATAACGAAGGCTAAAGGGCGATTGAAAAAAAGGTTGAACGTATCTCCTCAAGAAGATTTGGATCATTTTATACGAAATTACTAAGAAAATATATTTTCAATTGTCCGGGTGATTTTTTTTACCTTAAACTTTAATATGTTGATATTCAGTATATTGTTAATTGGAAGCATTGCGTGATTTGTCCGGGTCGTTTTTTTGCTTTTCTCATAGTGACACCGTACATTTGGGGAAACAAAAAACAATATAATTATGAAATCACGTTTGTTTGTATTATTATTGACGGCATTGTTTATCGTAGGCAATGTTTTTGCCGGTACTCCTCTTGAAGATGAGTTGGTGTTAAAGGGAGAATTTTCTCAAATTGGTGGTCGTTCTGTAAAACCAGAACTCCCGATTTCTGCAACTTTCGAAGGAAATGTCCTGTATGTTGAATTTACTATTCCTGTAGGTAATGTTGATATTGCAATAAAAGATGCGACCCAGAATGTAGTATATACATCTTCTATGGATGTAACTGCTTTTGGACAACAAGTTGCCATTTCCGTGGAAAATTATCAAGCCGGTACTTATATAATAGAATTTAGAAACTCAAAAGATGGTTATGTTTATGGCGAATTTACATTAATGTAATTCATCATTATGAGGAAAATTCTATTTTCTGCTTGTTGTAACACATATACACAGCAAAAAGCCTGTGAAGGTTTGATAAGGCTGTTGAAAGATGGACGTTATCAAGTGGATATGGCAGGAAGCGTCGTAAGAGAGAGATGGAGTTTATATGATCTTGCTTTTGCTTTTAATAAGAGAGGTTATGAGAGAATACAGACGTTACATCCTGCCATTCCTATTATTTATTCCATCTTGGCAGATGATTATGAGGAAGAGTTTATAGGAGGTGCTACTCTATATGAGCATTTACTGTTGATTGCACCCCAAAAAACTCATTTTTGCGGTGACTGTGTTACAGACCTGCTTTTTCCTTTCGTTGAAGAGACGGATGCTTATCTTAAATATCCGTATTCCAAACCCTCTATTCTGGTTGGAGCTGGTAATGGACGTTCGGCATTAAGAACATTCATCGTCTTAAATACTTTAACCCAATATAAGATTAACATCATTTATTCGGGTGAACAGGAACTTTATGAAGTAGGTTATGCGTCTCATGTGACCGTACGTGAAGAGTTTGAATTGGACACTATGATCCAAAACGCCAGTCTTGTTATCGGTAGTAAATATGTAGCGTTACAAGGAGCTTTACATAAAAAGCCCGTTATCATTATTGGTGATTATGGGTCGGGTGGCATATTAACACAGGATAATGTGGTAGACCAATATCACAATTATTTTGCTGGTAAAATTGGTGGAGAACTGGATGAATATTTTTCTCTTGATCAGTTTCAGAAAGAGATAAAATCTGCTTTAAAACTCTCTTCACGTGAATTAGAAACTATATCCGATAAGTTGAGAAAAGAAATGTCGGAGAATAATAAAAAAATATGGGATATAGTTTCATCTTATTCTATAATGCGAGATTCTTAAATCCTTCTGGTTTTCTAAATTACATAATGGGATTTTTTTAATACACACGATTGATTGAGTGGTTGGGAAGTGCGGGAGCATATCCCAGCCCTATTTTTTTATAAATAATTGGATACTAAAAAGGTTCTGATGGGCATAGAAAATGAGGATCAGCGATCCTGATCTTCATTCTTTACCATTCCTTTGTATCTTTCCGGCAATGCACTTTCTACGGCAGCATAGGCTTCTGTCATCGTCTCTTTTATGTTTTCCGGTCCTTTACCCTTGGGGGGAATCGGATCATGGATTGTCAGAATCATACGGTGACGATGAATCCATTTTCCGGTACGGGGAAGAATTTCGAATGATCCGTCTATTGTGATTGGGACAACTGCCAACTGTAAATCGTCTGCCAATTGGAAAGCTCCTTTCTTGAAGTATCCCATGTGTCCGGTGAATGAACGTGCTCCTTCGGGAAATACGACTAATGATACACCGTCTTTCAGCGAGTTTTTGGCCTGTTGTATGGTCTCAAGCACTTTCTTAGGTCCTGAACGGTCTACGAATATATGCCCTGCACTTTCACATGCTTTACCTACGAAAGGAAGTTTGCGGAGACTTTTCTTCATCATCCATTTGAAATTACGCCCTAAAAAACCATAAATAAGGAAAATATCAAAAGATCCTTGATGATTAGGAACGAATATATAAGATGTATGCTTATGTATTTTTTCACGGCCGCGTACCTTTACTGGTATAAGCAGGAAAAGGCAGATCAATTGCGACCATATCTTGCCGGGATAGTAGCCCCAGAAATGTGCTCCCCCTACCAGTGAACCAATGATGGTTACAATGGCTGTGAGAATAGTCAATACTAACAGTATCGGCAATGCAATACAAATCTGATAGATGTAATACAGTATTTTCATGAGTGTTGGATTTTCGAAGGACAAAGATACAGAATCTCTTTTTATTGTCGTGTCTCAAAACGGATAAAAATCAGGGAATATCTAAAATGCTGACGATAATCTGTATTTCTGATGATATATCCAATTTGCATACATGATCGTTATTTATCTAAATAATACTTATAATAAACTTTCTGGAGATTTTTTTTACAGATTCTCATTTCTTTCGGTCAAACTACTGTGAGAGTCTGATATTTTTTATGTAGATTTGTCGATAATTTGTAAGATCAATGCAAACAGAACATACACTTTTTACTGTCTGATGAGAAAGCTACTGAAATATCTGCTGTTGGGCTTCTGTGCTTTGTTTTTAGCGGGCAATGCCACTGCTGCTATTGCTGCTGCCGATCAGGTCGGAGAGGATACCGCTTTACAGGGGAAAATCATCCAATCTTTCTGTAACAGTCTCGGCTTTAATGTGCTGGAAGAAAAAGACAGTAGTTTTGTATATGCCGATAGTCTGTTGGATATACTCGAATTGCATGAACAATTTGATTCCTATTTTGAATTGTCCCGAATTATAATAAAATCTCAAATACTCAAAGGGAAGATGGGGATGGCAATTGCCCATAGCGACAGAATGTATTCCAAGGCCAGGGTTTTGAAAGATGTTTTGGGCATGGCCCTTTCTCTCAATGCCATCGGTGAAATTTATACCGCTATTGGAAGGGAAAGGGAGGCAGGTGATGCTTATGAGCGTTCGTTGGCACTTTTTGAAGAGTATGGTGGGGGTGAAACAATGAAAAAAATATTGCTGGTGGAATTGGCCGAATACAATCTGCGTATGAAGGATATAGGAGCGATGGCTAAATATGTGAGGTTGTTAAATCAGTATTCTACTGACAGCCAGTCTGAATTGGAGCAGACGGTGATGTCTATTTTTAATGCATATTATAAGATCCATACAGGAGCATTGGAAGAGGCCGATAGCTACTTGGAAAAAGTACGGAAGCAGCAGGACAAGTTAATACCCGGGCTTTTGGAATATTTTCTGGTGGCAGAGGCTTACTATCTGGAACAGAGCAATGCGCTGGAAAAGGCTTTGGAAATATACGATTACTTTTTCAGCTTGAAGCATGCCGGGAATAATTATGAACTGTATATTAGTACGATGGAGAAGAAAGCACAATTATTGGAGAAGATGGGACGTAAGGAGGAGGCTTTCACTTTGTACAACACTATTTATTCTTATATAAATTCTAAATTTAAGGCGAATTATCCGAAAGAGATTGATCAGCTTTGCGCACGCTTCGAGGCGGATCAACTTACTTATCAGATAACGCAGGACCGTAACCGTTCGCTTCGTTATTATACGATAGCGATCGGGGGATGTGCTCTGGTGCTGGCGTTGTTTATATTTCTCAGCTGGCGAAAGATATTTCGTCTGAAGCAATCGAAACAAAAAATGGAAGAGATGAATAGGAAAGCGGAAAATGCCATTCGTAAAAAGAATCTCTTCCTTTCTAATATGAGCCATGAAGTACGTACACCGTTGAATGCGATCGTTGGCTTTTCCACCTTAATGGCTTCGGAAGAGATAGAAGTGGACGAGGTTTCCCGAAAAGAGTATTGTGAAATTATCAGGATCAATTCATATCAATTGCTGAAATTGATAAATGATATTATTGATTTTTCAGATTTTGATGAAGATAATATCAGTATGACTATCAAGGGACAGGATGCTGTGAAAATTTGCCGTGAAGTTATAGAGACGGTAGCTGCTTCTTATAAACTGCAGGTTGAATTGCGTTTTGACACTTCACTTACCTCTTTAATGATAGATACCGATGATTCTCGTCTGCGGCAGGTATTGATTAATTTATTGGTCAATGCCACAAAGTTCACCACTCAGGGATCTATTGTTCTGCGGTTAGAGAGAAGCATTGATGATGCTGATATGGCTTTATTTTCTGTGACCGATACCGGATGTGGTATTCCACTCGAAAAACAGAAACTTATCTTTGAACGGTTTGAGAAACTGAATGACTTTGTGCAGGGAACCGGGCTGGGATTGTCTATCTGTCTGTTGATCTTGAAAAGGCTGAAAGGGAAGATTTGGATCGACGATAAGTATACGGAGGGTGCGCGTTTTTGTTTCTTGCATCCGTTGAAGAGTGAATCCAAACTAATATAACGGCTGTTGTCATGAAAAGATTAATCCTGTGTTTCATATATCTTATTTTTCTGTCCGTTAGTCTGCGGGCTGAGAAGAATGAAGGAATTGCTTATCGCGACAGTATTTTGATTTTGGCAGAAAGCATGCCTTCGGATACTGCCCGATTGGCTTATCTTCAAAGTATGGCTTACTGTCATCAGTATTTTCCTTATAACAGATATTTTGCAACCGCCCTTTATGAAGAAGCAAAACGACAGAAGAATATTTTTTATGAAAATGAAGGAGCTTATTATCTGGCAGGTTATTACGATAAAAAGCATGATCCGGACAGCCTGACTTATTGGGTGAATCAGTTGAAAGAACTGGTGTCCGGGGTGGGGACTTATGATTATTACTTGGAACGGAAAGCGGCCATCGGCCGGGCATTGGCTTCTAAAAGGATGATAGAGAAGGCTGTACATGTTACTAAGGAGGTATTGGAAGAGGCCATAGCTCATAATAGCAATAATGGGAAGATCGCTGCATACAATAGTTTGGGGTGTGCTTATTCCGTATCCAGCCGTCAGGAAGAGGCTCTTAAAGTTTTGATGAAGGCATATCATGAGTTTAAACCCGGAACAAAACCATTTTTGAAGGTAGATATTCTTTCCCGGATCACTCAGGTTTACGGGAATGGAGGAGATGACAAGTCGAAGATGCCTTACTTGTGTGAGATGGATAAGACTTTGCAGGAAGTGATGAGCAACGAACCGGAGGCGCAAAATAACTGGACTGATCTGGCGATAGATTGTGAAGTGAAATATGTATTGCATTATTTGAACAGAAGAAAGTTTGAGCAGGCTCTGTTGCATATTGAACGTGCGCAGGAGTTGCTTGCACCCCATGTCGATCCGGTATTCTGGTTGAATGTACAACTGGTTCGCTTGCAGTATTTTTCACGCACCAAGGAGTATGACAAGAGTATTGCTTTTGTTGATGAGGTGACTCCTATCGTATTGAAAGATTATGTATTTATATTCGGAACGCTGATAAACTACAAGGCGATTACCCAGTTTGATAAGGGGGATATTGATGCGGCGATTGAAACCCGTCGTTATCTGGTAAGAACGCAGGACTCTTTAAACAATGCTTTTTCTGCCGACCAGTTGAATCAGGTGAAGGAGATTTATCACATTGACGAACTGTTGCTCGAAAAGCAGAAAATCAAGAATACAAATTATTTGCGGGTCTCTGTCATATTACTGATTCTTTTGGTTTTAGCCTTTTTATTTTACGTTTATACGCGTCATCTTTCCAAAAAGATAGTATTGGCCGAATGTGCCGCCGCAGAGGCAGCGGCACATTCCGAAGAGGATAATATGGCCAAAGAACGATTGAAGATGGAGATCAGTCATGATGTGCGTACTCCGTTGAATGCGGTTGTCGGTTTTGCGGAATTACTGGCCGAGTCAGATGATTTGGATCAGGAGAGTAAGCTGGGGTACGGGAAAATCATACAGGAAAATGCTGAACAGTTATTGGATTATGTAAATAACATATTGGAACTTTCACGTTTAGAATCTGGAAAAATACAGTATGAACAGACAGAAGTAGAAGCAATTGCACTTTGTCGTGAAATTGTCGGTTTTATCAACGGGCAAGTGGAAGATGAAAATGCAAAGGTGGTTTTACAGACTGCCGTAGAGTCTCAGACGATATGTACCGACAGGAAATGGCTGATGTCTTTATTACGTGGATTACTCGTTTCGGGAGAAGGGGAGGATCTTGTAATATTTTATATAGAAAGAGACGAAGTCGACTCGATGTTGGTTTTTCGTGTGGTCGGTACATTGTTTGCACAAGAAAACGTAAAAGATAAAAAGATATTGATCCGTAATGAAATTAATATTCATTTTATTCGTTATTTTGGTGGTACTTATACAGTAAATGTAGAAACAGATGATGGACCTACGGTTGTTTTTACTTGTCCTTTAGTCGATTTTTGAATAAATGTTTTTGATATAGATATTCTGAATGATACGTATCTTGCATACTGCCGACTGGCATTTGGGACAGACCTTCTTCGGCTACGATCGCGTGGAAGAACATGCGCATTTCTTGGATTGGCTGGCCCGTGAATTAAAAGAAAATGAGATTGATGTGTTACTCATTGCTGGCGATGTTTTTGATGTTTCCAATCCGTCGGCTGCATCCCAACGCATGTTCTACCGCTTTATCCGAAGAGTGACAACGGAAAATCCGCAATTACAATTGGTGATTGTGGCGGGCAATCATGATTCTGCTGCACGTCTTGAAGCTCCTTTACCGCTATTGCAGGAAATGCGTACCGATATCAAAGGAATTGTTCGGCGGCGTGATGGAGAGATCGATTACGATGATTTGATTGTGGAATTGAAGAATCGTAGTGGAGAAGTGGAAGCTCTCTGTTTGGCAGTACCTTTCCTGCGGCAAGGAGATTATCCGGTGGTGGTAACTGATGGGAATCCCTATGCGGAGGGGGTAAAGGAACTTTATACGCGTCTGCAAAATCGGGCGATGGAACGGAGAAAAAAGGATCAGGCAATAGTTGCCGTCGGTCATCTGCAAGCTACGGGGTCGGAAATTGCAGAACGTGATTTCAGCGAACGAACCATTATTGGAGGTTTGGAATGTGTCTCACCCGACACTTTTACAGAGCAGATTGCTTATACGGCTTTGGGGCATATTCATAAATCCCAGCGTGTGTCGGGACGGGAGAACATACGTTATGCCGGTAGTCCGTTGCCGATGTCGTTTGCAGAAAGGGATTATCATCATGGTGTAGTGATGGTGACTCTTGCCGAAGGATGGGCTGTGGAAATAGAGAAGCGGGAATATACTCCATTGGTTCGTTTGCTGAGCGTGCCGAAAGGAAAGGCTGTCAGTCCGGAGGAAGTACTGGATGAACTTGCCCGGTTACCGTTACAGATGGAAGAAGCCAAAGGTAATTCTCACTATCCGTATTTGGAAGTGAAAGTACTGTTGACAGAACCGGAACCGATGCTTCGACAACAGATAGAAGAAATACTGTCTGACAAAGCTGTTCGTCTGGCACGTATTGTTTCGGTATATCGACAGGCTAAAACAGACGTGAAGGAAGAAGCATTGGTGGCTACCGGATTGCAGGGAATGAACCCTTTACAAATACTCAAGATGACTTTTGAGAATACTTACCAGACAGAAATGCCGGAAGAGCTGGAACGGTTGTTTAAAGAAGCGGTGAGGGAAGGGGGAAAGGAGAATTGAGCGGGGAGAAGAATGGAGAGAAGGGAAAGGAAGCGGGGAGAAATGTCTGGCAGATGATGGTACAGTTGATAGGCAGATTTTTTCATTCTTTCATTTTATTCATTATTCATTCTCCAATTGGCATATTGGCACATTGAATTATTGGCACATTATTTATTATGAAGATATTGACAATACGATTAAAGAATCTAACTTCTATTGAAGGGACTTTTGAGGTGGACTTTACTGCCGAACCTCTTCGTTCTGCCGGTATATTTGCCATTTCCGGTCCTACGGGAGCTGGAAAATCGACGATATTGGATGCTTTGTGTCTGGCACTTTATGATAAGACACCCCGTTTTGCAGCATCAGGCGAGAATCTTTACCTGTCTGATGTAGGTGAAAATCAAGTGAATCAGTCGGATGTGAAGAATATTCTTCGCAGGGGGACGGGAGAAGGATTTGCTGAGGTAGATTTTATCGGGATAACCGGAAGGCGGTATCGTTCCCGTTGGTCGGTTCGGCGCGCTCGTAGCAAGGCTACCGGTTCTTTGCAACCTCAAACCATTCAGGTTACTGATTTGGATAAGGAAGAGGAACTACAAGGTACGAAAACGGAACTGTTGAACCAATTGGTAGCTTTGGTAGGGCTCACTTACGAACAGTTTACACGCACGGTATTGCTTGCCCAAAATGATTTTGCTACTTTTTTGAAGTCCCGTGAATCTGCGAAAGCGGAATTATTGGAAAAACTTACCGGTACGGAAATCTATTCGCGTATCTCCCGGGAGATTTATGCCCGTAGTAAGGCGGCTGACGAAGCGATGAATCTTCTCAAAAATACGATCAGTCTCATCGAACTTATCCCGGAGGAAGAACTTTTGTCATTGCGAAAGGAACAGGAGCGCCTTATCGGACTTCGTTTTATCGAAACAAAACGCCTTACGGAACTGAATGCTCAACTTAGCATTGTACAATCTCTCAAAATACGGCAAAAACAGTTATACGAAAAGCAACAAGAGGAATTTGTAGGTGTGGAGGAGCTAAAAAGACTTCAAACGGGCCTTGCGGAACAGATGGATTATCTGGCTCGTTTTCAAGAGCAATGGGAGGCTTTACAACCGGAGTTGCGCAAGGCACGCGAGTTGGATGTCCGTTTGCAGAGTTTACGAACTCAGTATCGACAATCGGAACAGACCTTGCTACTTGCTCGGAAGCAGACAGCAGAAATTGAAAAGAAATACCGTACAGGAAAAGAGACCCTCAGTGGGTCGCAAAATTCCATGAGCAGATTGTTGAAAGGCAAAGATAACTTTGATAACTCTCTGCCCATCGATTTGCAACGTATAGAGCAACTTTTACTTCATGAAGAACAACAATTGACGACTCTTCAGCAGGAAAATGATAATCGTGTGTCACGCCTTAATACTTTTGGAATTCAGTCTGTCAGTGAAGAACAGAATAAACTTCTGAAACAGCAGGCGCAGATGCAACGTGCTTTTCAGGCCAGTCAATTACTTGCTCAATTGTGTATAAAGCGAGAAGAAGCTTCTACTGAACTGGCTGCTTTAATGCGGCAACTTGCTGTGAAGCAAGAACAAATCGTCTCCCTACAGAAACTTTATGATAATGCCCGTATGGCGATCAGTAAAGATGTGGTGGCTTTACGTTGTGATTTACATGACGGGGAAGCATGTCCGGTATGTGGTAGTCAATCGCATCCCTATCGACAGGATAATGAAGTAGCCGATACTCTTTATCATTCGATCGAGAAAGAGTATAAATCAGCTTCAGACATTTATAATCAATTAAATAATCGTGTGATTGCCCTTCAACGGGATATAAATAACTATGCCGTTCAGCAGAAAGCCCAGGAAGAGGTTTTAGCGGACTATCCAGTTGCAGAACGTGCACCTGAGTATCTGGATGCGCATTTGACTGAGTTACAGCAGTGCCTTTGTGCATTGGAGGAGAGGATAAAACAGTATCAGCTTCTTTATGCCGAATGGCAACAACATGACGGCAGATTAAAGCAACTGCGTATGCATTATGAGGCTTTTCGGAAAGAAGTGAATCAAGTCCGGTTATTGACTCAGCAATTGACTGCCATTGAAGAACAATTGACTATGGCCAAGCAGGCGGAGGCCACTGAGCAGTTGCGTTTTCAAACAATAGGCAAGGAATTGGGCGAATTACAGCAATCGCGTGCCGGGCTTTTGAAAGGTAAACCGGCGGATGAGGCTGAAGCGGCAGTACATCGGCGGGAGAAAGAGTTGAATGAGGCATTGGAACTTGCCCGTAAAAACATGGAATCGGTTCATGTTCGTATTTTGGGGATACAAGGAGAAATCAAACAGCTTTCACAAACTGTTATTGAGCTGTCCGATCAGCAGGAGAAAATAGAAAATCCGGAACATTTGTCTGAAGATATTGTCGCCTGTCAATCGGCAAACCGGGAGACAGAGCGTTTGCTTTCCGTTGTCGAGGCCCGTTTATTGCAGCAAGAACAGAATAAAAAGCGGCTGATGGAAATCGAATCGGAATGGAAGGAGAAGCAGACTGTTGCCGAGCAATGGGCCAAGCTGAATAAATTGATTGGAAGTGCCGATGGAACAAAGTTCAAAGTGATTGCTCAAAGTTACACATTGAACTTGTTGCTGTTGCATGCCAATAAACATTTGGCTTATCTTTCCAAGCGTTATAGACTTCAACAGGTGCCTGGTACATTGGCTTTGCAAGTTATTGATTGTGATATGTGCGATGAAGTACGTACCGTTTATTCGTTGTCTGGCGGAGAGTCTTTTTTGATATCTTTAGCGTTGGCTTTGGGGCTTTCGTCTTTATCGAGTAATAATCTGAAAGTGGAATCTCTTTTTATTGACGAAGGTTTCGGATCATTGGACGCCGATAGTTTGCGTACCGCTATGGAGGCATTGGAACAGTTGCAAATGCAAGGGCGCAAGATTGGTGTGATTTCACATGTGCAGGAGATGAGCGAACGTATTTCCGTACAGATACAGTTGCATAAATCCGTGAATGGAAAGAGTGAGATAACAATAGTATAAAGTTTTCTCCGCTATACTTAACTTGAATAATTTATACGTAGTAGTTAAGTAGTTAACTGCTTACTACTTAACTACTTACTACTGATTGTGAATTATTCAGGTTAGAGAGAAGAGAAGAATATGGTTTAAGGGTCGGTTTAAATAATGCCGATAAAAACTTGTAAGAGGAAAATTTAAACCGGATCCGAGCTAATTATTATCTTTTAATTCTTTTAGCTCTCCGAGATTCTTCTTTATCTCGCGGAGACGCCCCAGATTCTTACGATATATCGAGAGAGGAATGATAATGCCTATTGCCCATATCACGAAAAAGAAAACGATCATTCCGGTGCCGTGTTGCCATACTTCCCGGTAAAAAAAGAAAAATACAGCCATAAACAAAATAAAACCGATACCGATGATCCGTTCACGGATTACCCAACGATGCATACGGTTGAAGCGGGAAATAACAGTAACAAGCGGCTGTTCGTCTATCTTTGTATTGCTGAGATAGCGGGAACTGAATATATCCCATCCTAAAGCCGGTATCAGAGCTATGAGAATAATCTGATAGTAGATATCCGGGAATACACCGTCGTATAACAGGGCCAATATGAATAATGCAATAATTGTCAGAGAGATGATACGTAATCTTTTGTTCAAGCGGCTGATTGCATTGATATTCTTTGTGGCATGGTTGATGAGCTGGGATATGTCTTCATCTTTGACAAGCTTTTTGTCTTTCAAATGTTCATCCAATGCATTCCATGATTTTTTAAGTTCATCCAGTTCCATATCTTATTCCTCCTTCTTCATTTTTTTTAATTTATCTTTAATACGGCTTAATTTGGTTGCTACGTTTGTTACGGTCAAGCCGGTAATTTCTGATATTTCGTCATAACTTTTGTCCTCGAGATAAAGCAGTATGATGGATTTGTCGAGCTGTCCCAATTGGTTAATCATCCGGTAAAGTTGGCGAAGCATTTCCTGAAGCGGATCGTTCTCTTCAGTCATCCAGTCCCCCTCCCGATTTAAGGTAACAAACTCCGGCACATTTTTTTCTTTACGAATGAAGCTGATACAAGTATTCAGCGCGATACGATAGATCCATGTTGATATCTTACATTCTCTGCGGAATTTAGGAAAGGCCTTCCATAGATTGAGTACCACGTCTTGATATAGATCGTTGAGGGTAGCCGTAGGGGTGGTGTACAGGTAGCACACTTTATATATCACCCGCTCGTATTCCCGGATAACGGATAGGAATTCCTGCTCTATGCTTTCGTTGACTTGCGTGGCTCTTGAGTCCATTGTTTTTTTCGATTGCTTTTTGGATTATTGGTCGTTACGAAATTAAAAAAATCACAGTGAAAGTCGATAAAGATAGAAAAGAATTTGTGGATTTACTTTATATTTTGATCATAATTTCAGTGTATTAAATGATGATAAAAAGTGATTAAAAAATATATGTAATATAGTTGCCATTTTATGTATAATAGACGTTAAATTTGACTGTTTAGGTACTTTTAATAAAAGTAACGTTTTTAAGATGTTTCGAAAATGCATATTTTTACCGATGCTAATATAATTGTAATTTTTTTAATTTTCAGACATATGAAAGCAAGACTACTTTTTTCTATTTTATTGTTTTTGTCGGGTGTGGAGCTTAATGCTCAAAATACATTTGGCGATTGGTTAAAACGTCATGAGACTAATCGTAGAGAACAGATAGTGAAGTCGAGAGTAAATCAGGATTTTACAAAGTCTGATTTAGGAAGGTATGGAAGTCTTTTGACGAGGAGTGTTTTGAATAATAAATATTATCCACCGAAAGTGAATCGGGAATATACTTATTATGATACTGACGGAACGGTTTCTCATAAAGATTTTTATTATCTGGAGTTTGATTCTTTGGGCAATATGCTGTTGGAAGAACAGGGTGATACTTATCGGAAAGTGTGTAGTTATGGTGGAGTAGAGGGAAAGATGAAATTAAGTGAGACTACCTATCAATGGAATGGAAAAGAGTGGGTAGAATATTCAACCGATTCGTCTTTTACTACTATATTGAATGAAAAAGGTATTCGTATTGGGATTAATAGCCATATCGTTCAAGAGGCTACTTTCAATGAAAAAGGATATTTGACTTGGATTTGCGAGTCATACGGTAGTAATGACAGGGCTAAAGTTAAAATCAGTTGGAAAGATGATTTTCCGTCTGAATTTTGTTTGGTATCTTATGGAGACAGTCTGTTACTGAAGAATATCGTACCTATGTATGAAATGGAAAAGCTGAATCCTTATTTGTGTTTCTCTGATGACTGGGATGAATATTTCTTTAACAGTGATGGAGATAATTTCTCTCTTTTTAATGCTGATATAGTAATAGAGAGTGAAATGGATGAAGATGGTACATCTGTTCTTATGAAAGGGCATGTAGTGTCTGAATATGATGCTGAAAAAAAACAATATATCCGTACGATAAAGGTGATTGCGGAAGAACAAGGAGCAGAAGTTCCAATGCTTGTTGAAACAAAAACTTACTTGGATGAAAATGGCAGTTTTTCGTATACCTATACTAGTGTTTTGGATGATTGGACATTTACGACAACTAAAATATTCAATGAGAAAGGGGATATAATTAAACATGAATCGAAAGAGAGTGAAGGAGACTATGTTTATTCGAGTATATATACATACGATCGCACATACGATGAAAATGGGCTTCCGTTAAATACTGTTTTTGAGCGAAGAGACGATAAGGAAAGATTACAAGAATCGTATATAGAAACATATGGCGATAGAATCATACCCGATACTTCTTTAGAAGTTGAAGTGGATATGCCGGGAACACTGCGTGAAAAAGTATGGGCTTCATCTATGGAATCTGATGAAATTACAAAATTGACGGTAAACGGTCCGTTGAATGAAGAAGATCTTCGATTTATAAATAGTGACATGTGGAAACTGGAAACGCTGAATTTAAAACATGCCAAATTGGAGTATATATCTAATAATTTATTTAGTTGGAATGAACATTTGATCTCGGTTGTTCTTCCGGAAGGGTTAAAATGTATATTTGATGATGCTTTTGCACACTGCTCCAGTTTGAAGGAAATAGAATTGCCATCTTCTTTAAATTATTTGTCGGGAAACGTATTTGTGGGATGTCATCAGTTACAACAGATTATTTGTCATATGCCGGCTCCGTTGGATTTGGAGACTTACAACGATCCTTTCGGGGATTTGGATAAGAATATGTTCCGTTTAAGAGTACCTGATTTTTCGCTTCTTGATTATGCTGAACATTCTTATTGGAGAGAATTTCCAAATATGGAATCTCTGGAAGAAGTACAGGAATCAATGACGCTTAACGGTTCTTTGCATGTGGATAGAAGTCTACTTGAACCGGTTACTGATTTAACATTGGGATATGGAAGTTCTTTGACATTGGATGGCAGTGGTACTTTCTCTCTGAATTCGTTAGTTATGCAGCAAGGCGACAGTAACCTGCGTGAATGGTTCTATGATTCTTATCATGGATATCCTGTCGAGGGGCGACCGCTTGCTTCATCTGCCATTGTGACTAATTGTGATGTTACGGTCGCTGATATGGAAATAAAATATGCATGTAGAGCTGGCAATTGGTATTTCTTATCTTTCCCGTTTGATGTGGATATGTCCGCTATCACGGTTGAAAAAATAGATACCACTTTAGTGGGTTCTATCGGTTATGTATTCCGATATTATGACGGTGCGGAACGTGCCTTGAATGGAACTGGGCAAAGCTGGAAAGATGTGACGGAGGGTGTACTACATGCCGGACAAGGTTATATTTTCCAGGCGAGCATGGAGGTGTACCTGACTGTAAGAGGAGATATGGATAGTGGAATGCAGATGTTGACTCCTGCTTCGAAAGAAATACCTGTTAGTGAGAATATTTCAAACTACGCTTCCAATCAGGGCTGGAACTTGATCGGTAATCCGTATCCCTGCTATTATAATATGAACGGTATCGATTTTAAATCTCCCATTACGGTATGGAACAAGGATTCATGGACCTATGACGCTTATTCCATACTGGATGCGGATGAATATGTCTTTGCACCGATGGAAGCTTTCTTCGTGCAGGTTCCTCAAGGAACGGAGACGATTCATTTTATGCCGGAACAGCGTCTTGCTAAGGCGGCGTTGGTCGATGGAAAATGGACTACACGTTCAATGAGGAGTGTTTCCGGTTCCCGCAGTTTGATTAATTTGCGTTTGACCGACGGCACATATGCTGATAAAACTCGTATCGCATTTGTTTCGAATGCTTCTGCGGGATATGATATGCAGGAGGATGCTGCTAAGTTCATGAGTCCAGTGGCCGCAGTGCCGCAACTTTACACACTGGATAATACACGTTTGCAATATGCTATTAATGCACGGCCTTTTATCGAAGGTGGGTCTGTCCGGTTGGGATATTATGCCGGTAGTGCCGGAGAATATACTCTTTATGCGGATAAGGCCGATGTCGATGCATGGCTGTACGATGCAGTAACCGATCGTACGGTAGCGCTGTCTGCCGAAGGTTATCGTTTTTCATCCGAAGCCGGTAACTTTGACAATCGTTTTGTTCTACGTTTCGGTGCAGCTCCGACGTCGGTGAAAGAAGAACGGTCGGATGTTGCTTGTGAAGTAACGTCTGCTGACGGGGGTATCCTTGTTAAAGGGCAAGCTGGAGAGAAGGTGGAGGTTTATACAGTGGCCGGAGTGAAGATAGCCGAGCTTCCGGTTGAAGAAACGGGTACATTTGTTCCTCTGACTAAAGGCGTTTATGTGATAAAAGCTGGTGATTCTATCAGTAAATCAGTGGTTTATTAATAAAATAATTCATTATGAAACGACTGAAATATATCCTCCTTGTGGGGTTACTGTTGAGTAACCTCACTGCTTGGGGGCAATACGACCCTCCCAATCCTCCCGAACCGGCAGGAAGTTTGCGTATCTCTCTGGTGGCCGAACCGGCAGAAGCCGGATACTTCAATTGTGAGAAGGAAATGGCGGTAACCGAAGGGGAATCTTATTATTTATATGCTTATTCCAAAGGTGATTATCGTTTTGTAGCATGGGAACAAGACGGTAAGGTCATTTCTATTTCCCCCGGCTTTAATTATCTTATGGGGAGTACGGATGTTACTTTGACGGCTCGCTTTGTGTATAGTCCTCCCAATCCTCCCGAACCGGTTATCCGGCATCAGCTCTTTTTAGAGTCCGATCCGGTAGGGGCCGGCAGTTTTAATTGGAGTAGCGGCAGCACATTTGCAGAAGGCGAACAGCTGTATTTACGAGCATATGGAAATAATGGATATAAGTTGGCTTATTGGTATCGTATAGAAGGCGCCGATACGTTGAAGCTCTCCACCAATGCGTCTTTGGATTTCACGATGGGGAAGGAAGATGTGGCCTTGAAAGCGAAATTCGTGTTCGATCCTTACAATCCCGGTGAACCCAGTACGCCGGATGAAAAGTATTATTATATTCAAGGGTATTCTACTTCTGTAGAGCAGGGCGGCACGGTCGATTTTCCGGTTTATCTGGTTAATTCGGGAAATGTCTCCGGCTTGGCCTTTGATCTCATACCGGATAATAACATTGTGATCGATAAAGAAAAGGTGACGTTAGGTAACCGTTGCAATACACATACATTGCAGATCACAGAGAATGAAGAGGGGAACTCTTGGCACTTTGTCATTTCCGGTGAACAGAACATACAAGGAACTTCGGGAGCAATACTGAATATTCCTTTGACGGTTTCTTCGGAAGTGAAGCCCGGATATTATACCATACAGTTTAATAATGTAGTAGTAACATTGCCCAATGGAATTGAAAAAGAACTGAGTACATTTAGTGTCCGATTGAATGTGACTTTGGCACCCAAGAAAATGGGGCCGGAGGATTATGCCGCCTTGTGCGATATGTATCATAAAATGAATGGTGCTGGATGGTATCAACCTTGGAATATCGATAGCGACATGATCGACGGTAATAATTGGCGTGGAGTTACTTTTATCGATACACATGTGTCGGAGATTAATCTTAATGGTAGGGGAGTGAGAGGGCATATACCTCCTTCCGTATTGTCTCTTTCCACTTTGGAACAACTCGATTTGAGCAATAATTCTTTGGATTGGGATGTGCAGGACTTGGCTGATACCCTTGCCAAGCATGCTGTTGAACCGACTGTCTCGAGCCTGATATTGAATGCTAACCGGCTGAGGGGAGATATTTCTGTTTTGGCAGATGCGTTTCCCGGCTTGGAAACATTAAATTTGAGTAATAATCGTTTTTCTGAGCTATCCCGGCCTTTATCGGATGCAATCAAGAGTCTGAGTATCTATTATCAGCAAGTGTCTGTGGAAGAGGTGCAAACGATGCGGTTGGCTGTAAAACAGCATTTCGATTTACCTACTATTTTCACCTATTCTCATTCCGGCAAGAATTATAAGCCGGTTTCTTCTCTGGATATGTATTTTGAAGAGTCCGGGCTGTATGCTTCGGCGTCTTTACGATACGACTCCGGTATATACGCTATGAATTGGTCTGATTGGCGGACGCCGTCCGGTAGCCGTTTTTTATTAAGATCGAATGCTAACGATGCTTACGGAAGTACCATTCCATGGATGGTTACCTTTGAGAAAGGAGATGTCAATGTGGACTCGGCAATCGACATATTGGATGTGCAGGAAACGTTGAATTATATTTTGGGTAATAGCCGGTATCCGTTTGTTTACGCGGCGGCGGATGTCTATGAGGATTCTAACCTCACCGTTCAGGATATGGTCCTGATTGTCAATCTTGTGTTGGAGGGTGCTGTTCCTGTAACTTTTTCTACTGCGGACTATATGGCATCGTCCCGCTCGAAAATGCTGCCTTCCGCACGTGTCTGTGTGGAAGACGGAATGCTCGTGATGTATAGTGATGTTGAAGTTGCTGCTGTGGATATTGTATTGAACCATTGCCAGCAGTCTCAATTGCGCATGTTGTTGAATGTAAACCAATTCCAGTCGGCTACGAAGAACAAGGATGGGGGAGTACGTCTGGTTATCTTCTCCACTTCAGGAGAGGTGATGCCGGCAGGACGCACGGTACTTGCCGAACTCTCGTCAAAAGATCCGGTTGTTACCTATGTCGATTTGGCGGATAAAGAAGCGCAGCGCATTGTGTCAACGGTTTCTCCAACAGGTATCCATGCAGGTGTCTCCGGGGAAGTTTCCATTTATACAGTGGGCAATGATGTCTTTGTCACATTACCGGTTGAAACAGAACGTATGACGGTCGATGTAATCGGCATGGACGGTTGCCCGATCGATGAGAAAGCGTTCGAATCTCCCTCCGCAGGAACTTTGAAGGTAGTATCGAATTTAGTTTCGGGAATTTATCTTCTGAGGGTGCAGTTGGAAACAAACGGTAGCGTGGTATATAAGAGTCAAAAAGTAGTCATTTCAAAATAAGATGAGTTATGAAGCGTAAAATGGTTTTCATGCTGCTGTGGGGAGTGTTGCTTTCCTCTTTGCCGATGGTGGCACAGCAGGTGACAAATAAAATATATATCCCGGAAATGGAGTGCGGACGGGGCAAAACGATCAACGTTCCGGTAGCAATAAGTAACGACAGCGAGATTGTCGCCCTGCAATTCGACGTGCAGTTGCCATCGGGAAGTACCATCACCGGTTCCTCCTGGAGCCTGACCGATCGCAAGTCAGATCATAGTCTGTCTGTGCGAAGGATGAGCAGTACCCATTATTTGTTCGTCGTTTATTCTCTTACAAACACACCTTTAAGAGGAAACTCCGGAAACCTGATCAACTTTTCGTTGCAAGTTCCGGAAAATTGGGAGGTCGGTGGCAAATATCCTTTTGTGATAGAAAACCCCATATTGAGTGCCCGCGATGGCAGTAACGTATGGACATCGTCCGAAGCCGGCGCCTTGATCATGATAGCTGATCCGCGTCCGGATGTAGCAGTCTCTACCGTCAAGGTCGATAAGTCGTCTTATGCTCCCGGTGATAAGATTGTGGTCTCTTGGTTGGTAACCAATGAAGGAGATAAGGAGACGGGGGACGGTTGGAGCGAACAGGTTTCTTTGGTGGCGGATAATGGCGAAGAGGTTTACTTAGGCAAGGTCTATTACGAATCTATCTTGGGAGACGGCGGGACTGTGAACCGACAGGCAGAATTTACCTTATCGGATTTGCCGGGAGTCGATGGAATGGTAAAAGCCAAAGTCAAGTTGATTCCCGGGACCAATTTAGGTGAACTGGCTGCTGCCATAGGTAATAATACGGCTTATGCCGGAACAGGGTGTACGATTGCCAAAAAACTACGGGTAGAGCTTCCCACGGCAGCTATCAAAGAGAATAATACCTCTTTGATTCGTTGCAAATTGTATCGGAGTGGCACTTGGGCGAATGAGCAGGTTTTCAGTCTTCGTGCGGATAAGCCGGAGCGTTTGAATGTACCACAATCGGTGACTATACCGGCAGGGCAATCTGGCGGCACTTTCTACATCCATGCGATAGACAATGAGGTGCTGAATGTTGATTCGGTTGTAACGATCACCATTGAAGGAAACGGATACGAGACCATAACGGGCGAAGTCCATATTATAGATGACGAACTGCCTGCTTTGACTTTAATCCCCTCTAAAACAGAACTGACGGAGGGAGACACCTTTACACTCACTGTTGAACGTGAGAGTAAAAGGGATACTCCATTGACAGTGTATCTGTCGACCAGCCATAAAAGCCGTTTTAAATTTCCGGCTCAGGTAATGATTCCGGCGGGTGAGAAGAGTGTGGCAGTAGAAGTGTTGGCCGTTGATGATAATATTCCGGATGTAACGGCCGATGTCGATTTCACAGTATCGGCGGATGGATACAACAGTGGAAAATGTATCATCCTGTTGAATGACAATGATGTTCCGCAGATACAGTTGTCATTTTCTACGGAAGAGGTCAATGAGTCGGCAGGAAGTACAGCCATCGTCGGACGGGTGACCCGCATCACTAACTTGGAAAGTAAGATAACGGTGAAGTTAACGGTCAGTTCGCAGGACGCATACCTGTCTTATGAAACATTGGTTTTTCCTGCGGGAGCTAGTTCACAGGAATTTTCGATAGGAGTGGTCGATAATGCATTGAAGGACGGCGATCGCGAGGTGATTGTCACCGCATCGGTTTATCTCCCTTCGTGCAATTGTTCCGCAACGGCAACAAGCGGCGGACATGTCACGAAATCTTTTAAAATACTTGATGATGACGGGCCGTCATTATCATTAACCACTTCACAACCTACCATATTGGAGGGAGTGGCCGAAGGCATCGTGTTGAAAGTTACCAGAAATAATACGGACAATGCTGATATAACCGTAACTCTGACAAGCGATAATGAAACTGATTTGGTTTTCGACAAAACGATTATTATACCGGCAGGCGTATCTTCTGTCGATGTCAAGGTGTATGCTAAGGCGAATGATGTTTCCGAAGGCGACCGGACCAGCACGATTATTGCCACTTCGGAGGGATATACGAAAGGTATCTGTTGGGTGATGATAACGGATCAGACATTGCCTGATGCCGCAATCAGCTATTTGGCACTTTCAAAGAAGGAAGCATTGGCCGGTGATACACTTACGGTGAGTGCGAAGGTTATCAATAAAGGTGCGGTAGAATTGCCGGCAAAGACGAAGGTCATGGTGTACCTGACGTCTGACCAGAAATATAGCAGTACCTCTAAAAAGACCTTCCTTACCACTCTATATACGCAAAAGGCGTTAATGGTAGGTGAAGAGGAACTTATTTCGAGGAATTTCGTATTGCTGGATGTAACCGGAAAATACAGCATTGTGGCAATTGTCAATGAAGATCATTCGGTTAAGGAACTGACGTCTGTAAACAATGTTTCAGATGTGCTTCCTTTGACCATGAATCCCAAGTTCTCTGTAACGGCATCGGTCGGAAAAGAATTTTATCAGCAAGGAGAAGAGATCGTTATTACCGGAAAAGTGTCCGGTGTAGATGTCGCTAATGCAAAATTGGAGGTTTATATCATCAGTAACGGAGCCCGGGAAGTTCTGCAGGCACAGGCGGATTCGGATGGAAATTACACGCTGAATTTCAAACCGGCTTCCAGGCAGATGGGACATTTTATGGTTGGCGCTTGTTATCCTGGTGAAGGTTTGAAAACTGAAATGGCCTCGTTTGATATTTATGGCATCCGGCGTACATCCGATTCCTGGATCACTTGGAACGTAACGACCGATGAACCTTACACCGACAAGATTGCCGTATTTAATCCGTGCAACGTTCCTTTGACAAATGTCAAGGCGGAATTGGTTTCATTGGTGAACGGATGTCAGGTAGAGTTCGATGTCCTGTCGTCCATACCGGCCAATAGCATGGGAGAGATCGCTTATACGGTGACCGGCAACGAGCAGACCAATCTTATCGATTACGAACGGATGCCTTTGAAGATAACGACAGCCGAAGGTGCTTCTTTGTCCACTACTGTTTTCTATCATTGCAAATCACAGAAACCGGTATTGCGTGCAAATGTATCATCCATTCATACAACGGTGACGAAAGGGACTGTCCGTGATTATTCGGTTATCCTGACCAATACCGGTAAAGAAGAAACAGGTGTTGTTTCTGTGGTATTACCGTCCGATCAAAAGTGGATGACCTCTGTTACTCCTCTTGAAATGCCTTCTATTGCCGGCGGTGATAGTGCAGTGGTCGTTCTACGGCTTGCCACAACCGATGAAATGCAATTGAATGTTCCGGTGACAGGTACGATTGGAATCAATTGCCGCAATGGCAACGGCATCCCATTGTCTTACAGCATCGAACCGGTGTCGGAGACCAAGGGAACATTGGTAGTCGATGTAAAAGACGAATACACTTACTTTACCGATGAGGCTCCTCATGTGGAAGGGGCGAAGGTTGTTATTATGCATCCGGTGTCTCGACAGGTTATTTATGAGGGAGTTACCGGTACCGATGGTTTGTTTACGGTGGGCGATATTCCCGAAGGGTATTATGCAATAACGGTGACGGCCGAAAAGCATGATAGTTATTCGAACAATTTGTTGGTAGATCCTGGTAAGACGACCAAAGTAGATGTGGATCTGACATTCCAAGCTATTACGTACGATTGGAATGTGGTCGAAACGGAAGTACAGGATGAGTATGAAGTCGAGACGGTAGTGAAATACGAAACCAATGTTCCGGTTCCAGTAGTTGTGACTACCTATCCCAGTGAGATTTACTGTAAAAACTACATTTTCAATTTAACTCTGACTAACAAGGGATTGATTACAGCCCAGAACGTAACAATCGATGTGCCCGAGGTAGAAGGACTGAAGTTTGAACTGTTGTGTGAAAATCCCATCGCTCAGTTGCGGGCACAGGAGTCGATCATTGTCCCTGTACGTGTAACGGCAGAGGTGGAATATGATGACGTTGTCTTTACGCATTCCAGAATAACGAACACCTCTTCCGGTGCTGATGTCGATGATCCGTCCCGGATTGTATCTTATCGCACGAAATTTAAATCAGCGGAAGCGAGGGCCGGATGGGGCACTAAATGCTTGGACTTCAGATGGAAAAAGTATTGGGAATATTATTGTGCCGGAAAGTATAAGACGGCGTCGGATTATTATGACTATTTCTATGGTCCGAATGGGTTGTGCAACAAACCGGGAAGTGGTTCCGGTGGTCCCGGTGGTGGTAGTGGCAGTGGTTTCCCGTCATTAAGCGGTGGCGGAAACTCTTCTTATGGATCGTCTTCATCGGGAAACAAAGTTTCGATAGAAATCTGTTCGAAGAAAAATAATGGCGATGACGGAGCGGATGAGCAACCCGAAGAACAACCTTGTGAGGAAAAACCTGTTTTGAAATATAAACTGGTGACAGAAAAGGGGAGTAGCCGTAGTAGCGAGGTAAAAGGTGTGGCTGCTGACGGACAGTCCAAAGTAAAAATAATATTAGATGTAGCTACTTCGAAGATTCCGTCGGATGAATGCGGATATACTGTTAAGTGGACTTTGTCGGAAGATTTGGGACACTTGGAAAATGCCGATTCCTGGACAAATGTTATATATGTAGCTCCGGAAAACTTTCCGGAGGACGATAAACCTGTTCATACGATAACTGCCCGGATGCAATATTCCAGTCAATATCATTCAGATTCGTATGATGTGAATATTGAAATAATCCGTGTTCCGGTGGTAATGATTCATGGTTTGAATTCCGATGAAACTTGTTTTGCAAAATTGCGGACCTATTTGAAAGCATCTAATTTATATCGGGGATTCCAATTGAATTGTGTGGATTATAGTACAACGAATTGCGCTTACTTTGCTGTAAATGCTTTGGATAGAAAAGTGGCGGATTGGGGTATTAAAGAGTCCCGTATGATGTGCATGGATAATGGCTACGTATCTCAAAAGGCCGATTTGGTAGGCCATAGCATGGGAGGAATCCTGTCCAGATTACATGTGCAGTATGTAGATGACAAGAATGTACATAAATTGATTACATTGAACACCCCTCATTCGGGAAGTCCGCTGGGCGATGTTTTCGGTCCTGTTTTGGATCAGCATCCCATTATAGCAGGTATTGTAGATCATTGGATACATTTTAAGCCCGATGCCATTAATGATTTGGCTTTGGATTCAAAGGCAATCGATGATTTTTTAAACAATGATGCGGCTTTATCTAAGATGAACGGGATTCCGGTTCATGCGTTGACAACGGCTGTAAATGTCATAGACCCCTCATATGTCAGCACTCCTCTTTATGAGTTAGCAGTTATCTTCAAAGCATTAGGACTGATATTCTATGATGGGTTGAACGACGGAGTAGTCTCTTTGGAAAGTCAAAAAGGAGGATTGAATGAGCCTTATACCAATAACTTGATGGGGCCCAGCCATACTGATTCTCCCAATAATGCGACTATACATAAAAGGATTCTTTCTTTATTGAACCAGCCCTCCGGATCAACAGCATTTAGTATGTCTGGTTTCCGACCAGTCGATTTACATTATAAGAGCAATGTGGACAAAAGAATGCGGAATTTATCTGTAAGGTCGGATAATGGTAATGACTTAAAACTGGAAGCTGCACTTAATCCTACGGATAACAGGAAAGTAGATATGCAGGTAGAAACCTCTTCCAACATTTTGAAGACAGTTATGATCACCAATTTTTCTGACGGAAAATCTTATATTTCGGCTGATGAGCAGGCTTCGTGCGATATTCCTGCCACTCATAAAGGCCGGATAACAGTTTATGCCATAGGGATAGACCAGAATGACTGTCTATTGTTTGACAGTGTATATGTTGATACACCTCTTCAAACATCGGCTACTCCTGTACGGATCGCTCTTGTCCGTGATTCCGTTTACGTAGCGATTGATGAAGAGCGTACCATTCATGCAATGTGCTATTGGGACAATGGAGACCAGACGGTGGTTGAACCTGTGATCACTATAGAAAAAGAGTTGGCTCACATTAGTGGTGCCACACTTATAGGTGAAAAGGCGGGTGCAACTATACTGAAAGCCACGTATGAGGGATTGGTCGATCAATGTGTGTTGAGGATATATGATGGAAATAAAATAGACACGCCAGATGAAACAGATCCCGATGACGAGCCGTCCAAAGGTGTCTGCTCTACCATTTCTCTCTCTTTCAAACAGACAATAGCGGTTGCCCGTCAGGCGTTCAGAGGAACGTTGACCATGTTCAACGGCCATGAAGCCCAAGCCATAGATAGCTTGCAGTTGAATCTGGAAGTGAGAGATAATGAAGGAAAGTTGGCTACTTCCCAGCAGTTTGCCATTTCGAATGAAAGCATCGATCATTTTGGCGGAAAATTGAAAGGTCCGTGGACGTTGGAAGCAAAGCAGACGGGAACAGCTACCATTCTGTTTGTGCCTTCCAAATATGCTGCCCCCACAGAGCCGAAAGAGTACTCTTTCGGAGGAACGATTACTTATAAAGATCCTTTCACCGGGCTGTTTGTGACGCGGGATTTGTATCCGGTTACGTTGACCGTGAAACCGTGTCCGGATTTGTCGCTCTCTTATTTTGTGGAACGTGATGTATTTGGCGATGATCCGGAAACGGCGGAAATAGAACCGAGCATACCGGCAGAGTTTTCATTGTTGATTAATAACGTCGGATATGGGGATGCGAATAGTGTGAAAATAGCTACGGGACAGCCGGAGATAGTCGATAACCAAAAGGGACTGGCTATACATTTTGAGATGATAGGTTCCAGTATGAACGGGCAAGCGGCCACTGCTGATTTCGCTAATCTGGACTTCGGTTCGATACAGGCTGGTAAGCAGGCATATGCCCAGTGGTATTTCACCTCTTCCTTATTGGGACATTTCACCGAGTACAACACCACTATAACGAAAGGATCGAGTTATGGAAACGAAGATTTCAACCTGTTGTCGATAGAAGGGTGTCATGAACTGATTAGGAGCTTGAAAGTGCCTAATACTTCATTGACTGCTTTTATGGTGAACGACATAAAAGATACGAACGATCTGCCCGATTGTGTCTATCTGACGGACGGTACTGTGGATGACCGGGTAACCATTGTTTCAGAGTCGGTTTCCTGTAGCAGTATGGGCGATAATCAGTATACCCTGACATTATCAGGGGCAAAAGGTTGGGTATATGGAGCGATTCATGATCCTACCAATGGCAGACAGAAACTGGCTTCCGTGACCCGTATGAGTGATGGCGCCGTGATCGATTTGCAGAATTTCTGGCAAACGGACAGGACGTTGAGAGACGGTAAAGATCCACTGTACGAAAATAATCTTCGTTTTGCCGATTATCTGGCCAACGCGCAGGAGTCCTACGTCTTGACATTCACTCCCAAACCCGATCTGGTGCTGGAAGTAGAGTCATTTGGCGGGATACCGACGGGAGACATACACTCCGCTTTGACGGAAATTCTGGTGACATTCAATAAACCTATAAATACCGCGACTTTTACGGCAGACGATCTGTCATTGTATTGCCAGAACACTAAAGTTGATCTGTCTCAACTTGTTATAGAACCCGTGTCCGACACCCAATACAAACTGGATTTATCCCTGTTGCCCCCTCGCGACGGTTATCATGTACTGACCGTTCAAACGGCGGGTATAGAGGATCTGGATGGTTTTTGCGGTAGTTCCGGTAAAAATGCCACATGGAATCAGTTCGTAGGCGGAAAGGTTACCCTGTCTGTTGTTGTCACTCCGGAAGGGGCAGGGGTAGTAACTCCTAAAAAACAAGAGTATGTATTTGGTACTAATTTGGAACTGAAGGCCGAAGCAAACGAAGGATACGACTTTGCTTGTTGGAAAATAAATGGTGAAAAGATTTCGGAAGAGCCGATCTATAAATATCAGATTGTGGCGGACAGAACCATAAAAGCGGAGTTCAAGGCTAAATTATATGATGTTACCATTGATTATGATGTTCAGGCCGGGACAGTTTCTTTAGGTAAAGGGGGCGGTAAATATGAGTATAATACGGATATTCAGCTTTCGGCGTCACCCAATGCTGGTTATGTATTCAATGGCTGGAGAGTGGATGGCGAGATTCTTTCGACGGATGCAATTTTCTCCTTAACCATAAAGAAGAATGTGGAGATCGAAGCTGTCTTTACAAAAATACCGGTCGATACAACGGTCTCTTATGAGCTTCCTACCGGTTGGAATTGGTTCTCAATCAATGTGAAAGACGAGAATCTGAATAATCCCGTCGCATTGTTGGAACCTATAAAGCAATCTGTCGTCTCTGTTTTGGGACGGGAGGAAGATTTGGTTTACGATGACCAATACGGCCTATACGGTTCGCTGACAGCTTTCAAACCGGATAGGGGGTATAAGGTACGCGTAAAAGAAGATGTTGATTTTTCATTGAAGGGGATTCCTTTCGCAGAGAATGAAGTGACTATAACCCTGAATAAAGGTTGGAATTGGATGGGCTATACCCCGAATATGGAAATGTCCGTCAATGCTGCATTATGCAATTTGATGGCTGAAGAGGGCGACATTGTGATGGCACAGGATCAGTTTGCCACTTATGATGGTGCAGCTTGGAAGGGCAGTCTTTCTGTTCTTGCTCCGGGTAATGCCTATCTATATTATTCCGGTTCGGTGAAATCCTTTAATTATCCGACGGGAAGTAACAAGATGGCTATTCCTATGCTTTCCTATCGTGCATCAGAAAGTTATTATTTTGCGAAATGGCAGTACGACAAGCGTAAATATGCCGATAATATGGGAGTTATTTCCCGGCTTTACAGCAGTAGCGGGCAAGAATTGCCCGCCGGTCAATTCCTGATTGGTGCGTTTACCGGTGAAGAGTGTCGTGGCATGTCGTCAGAGGCGGATGGTTATCAGTTCGTCACTGTGCACGGTGAGCAGACGAACGAAAAGGTGACGTTCCGTGCCTATAACACGCTGACGGGTGAGGAGTTCGATATAAAAGAGACAATCCGTTTTGGCGCTAATGTGGTTGGGAATCTGACTAATCCGTTTATACTCCATTTGGGGGCGGCAACCGGTCTTGATAAAAACGGTAGTAGTTTGTTGATCTATCCTAATCCGGTGAAAGATCGTCTGTTTATCCGGACTGATTTGCAGAATGTGAAGGAAATACGCATTATTGATATGAAAGGAAGTGTATTACTGACTACTGACACCTTGCCGTTGGGAGTAGGACTGGATGTGACTTCGTTGACGGAAGGTATCTACTTTATTACAATTCAGACGGATACGGATCTCATTCGACAGAAGTTTGTGAAATCGAATCGTGCAAAGTAGTCAGTAAAGGATGAACTTTTTTAATGGAAAAGAGTATGAAAGATCAAAAAATATATGTATTACTTTTTAGTTTGTTGTTTGCACCTCTTGTTTGGGGTGCAGGCAGCAATGTTTCCCATTGGACATTTGATCCGGCTGAATATGCGTATGATATGAATGTTCATGCAGCATTGATGTTTAATGGTATGGATGTGGAAGATTATGCAGCATTTGAAGTTGCCGCTTTCTGTGGAAATGAATGCCGTGGAATCGCTAAAGCTACTGTATCACAGGGCAAGAAGTATTATGAACTCCGGGTGTATAGCAAAAAGTCTCAAGGTGATAATATAACTTTTAAATGCTATAATCAAGCTACGGGTCGGGAGTTAATGGTGGCAGAGTCATTATTATTTGATGGTGAACAGCATGGTACATTGAGCCGTTTGTTTCAATTGACTGCTACGCAACCTGTGACAGGAATTGGTCTTGACAAAACGTCAGTGACACTGAATGCTACCGATACATATACACTTATTGCCACTGTCGATCCTATTGATGCAAGTAATAAGTCTGTCACTTGGAGCAGTAGCGATGCCGCCATTGCTACTGTCGATGAAAATGGTGTCGTTATAAGTATAAAAACCGGTACGGCTACAATCACGGCTACTACTGTTGATGGTAATTTTACTGCTACTTGTCAAGTAATAGTTAAACCGATTTTAGTGGCATCGGTAAAAATAACCTGTGAAGAAGATCAACTTTTGTTGACCCCGAATCAGCAAACTCTTCATTTTTCCGCATCTGTTTTACCGGAGAATGCTACGGACAAAGATTTAGTTTGGAGCATAGAAAGTGGTGATGATTTGGCGACAATAACCCAGAACGGAGTACTCCAAGCCATTGGCGGAGTGAAAAAAGATGGAGAAGTTGTTGTTCGTGCTACTGCTGTAGATCAGTCTAATGCATATGATGAAGTAACGGTTTCGCTTCAGGGGTTTGCGACCGGAATACAATCCTTCGATCAACAAGCGATTTTTATATCTTCTCCTGTAGCCGACCGTTTATATATTCGGGGCGATTTTGATCGTCTGAAACATATTTCGATTATTGATTCTTCCGGGCGGATATGTATTCAAGTGGAGCAGTTGCTTTCGGGAGAAAGTATAGATATATCTCCACTTTCAAGAGGAATCTATTATGTGATGATGGAAAAAGACATGAATAGGATTTTGCAGAAATTGATTAAAATGAAATAATATTTTATCCTTAATTAGAAGTTGACATAAGGCTTTATTTTTCAGACTATGAAAAATAAGGCCTTTGTTCTTTTTATTTGTATCAATGTGTGTTTTCTTTGTTGTGAGCATAAAGTCTTAAGTAATTGTGAAAAATAAGTTGTGACAGTGCCAGCCAAAAGCCATGTATTTCCGTATGTAGCTTCTGTCCGTTTGAAAAGACATAGCACCTTTTAAAAAAAGACGTAGCATCTCTCCAAAAAAGATGTAGCATCTTTTTTCCGGTGAATGTTTTTTTATTCTTCAGAATGCCTTTTCTGTATATTTTTTCCTCCCTTCACCGGTTTCACCTTTTTTGCTTCACTGCTTTGTTCATCGGCGATACAGGGTGAAGGGCCGTTGCCGCTTTCCGGTCTCTGTGCAAATGCTTTCCAAGTACCGTGCATACGGGGTGTAAGCACCGGGCATACGGACGGTGAGCACGGTTGCCGGTAAACCGGGGCGGTTCTTCACCCTGTATCACCGATGAATAGGGAATTTGATTCAAAAAGGTGAAGCCGGTGAAGGGGGAAAATTCTATGTGAATAATATATCCCGATGGACAAAATCGTCCCTTAGGTGAAGCTTACAAAATGAAATGACCTGGTCAAACCGGAATAATATGTACCAAGTTGTTTTTTTAACATTACTAAATAGAATGTCACTTGAGAGAAAATTGATTGTTATTTTGTATTATTTTACTGTGATTTTTTTGGCCCTGTTAATTCCTTTTTTGTCTTGATATCCCCGCTTGGATCGTGTTGGATAAGAAAAAAGGAAAAGGCTGTTTGCCAATTACGTTTTTTATAGCTCAATTTACAGTTGATAACACTCTGTTGATGCGTTATGGTTCTTCTGAATCGTCGATGGCTAAAGCAAAAACTTGTTCGCGATATTATGGTGGTAGTACTACTGCCACTAAAAATTATATTTTCTTTAAGTCGTTTGTAATGGGAAGTTTCAAATCTCTATCGAACTTATCTTTTTGAATGAGTAGAGATATTGATTGAAATAGGAAAAGAAATTCAGAAAAGCTCAATCCTGTAAATTAGCCGCCAGGAATTTTCGCATTTCTTCTACACTTTTTCCTCTGCGGCGGGCATAATCTTGCAACTGATCTTCTCCAATCTTTCCTACAGAAAAATATTCCGAGGCAGGATGTGCAAACATTAAACCACAGACGGAGGCATGCGGACACATAGCTCCGTTTTCTGTTAGCTTTATGCCGATCTGTTTCATATCCAAGAGTTCGTCCAAAAGGAAATTTACCGATTGGTCGGGTAAAGACGGATAACCTACAGCCGGACGAATACCTTGATATTTCTCTATAAGTAGTTCCGGAATAGTCAGATTTTCGTCTTTAGCATATCCCCAGGCTTCCTTACGCACATGTTCGTGCATTTTTTCCGTAGCTGCTTCCGCAAGCCGGTCGGAGAGAGTCTGTACTAAAAGATGCTTGTATGGATCTTTTTCGTATAACCCTTCCATATCCGCATCGATCGTGGCGGCAAAAGCACCTACCGTATCAGTTATTCCGGAAGATAGCGGACGTACAAAATCACTGAGGCAAAGGAACGGACCTCCTTCGCGCTTCTTCATCTGCTGGCGGAGCAAAGGGAACGTAACTCCGTCTAATATGAGATTGTCCCCCTCCGAGTTAGCTTTGCATAGCTTGAAAATTGTTTTTACTTCAAAGTCCTCGTCCAGCAGATTTAACATTCGATTGGCTTCCTTAAAAAGCTGCATCGCTTCTGATGCCTTCGGGCGTTCTTCTTCCGGAAAAGATGTCAACCAGGATGCGCGACAAACATCGCATCCGTGTATATCGGCAATAGCAGCAAAGCGAGGTTGGAATCCCCACGCATGAAAGAAGTAGATCCAGTTGATATAGGAGCTGACTTCATGGACTTTATAATGTAAAATGGTAATCAAGCGATTAAAAATTAATGATTAGTGGTAAGTGATAAGTGATCTGCTAATCACTAATTTCTGATTCTCAGTTCCTGTCCCCTATAGTTTTCATCTATTGCACCGTCCGAGTATAACAGATGTCCGTTTACAAATGTCTTTTCGACTTTCCATCGGAAAGAATGTCCTTCCAACGGGCTCCATTGGCATTTGCTGAAAATACAATCTTTGGTTACCGTCCATTCCGTATTAGGACGAACGAGTACCAGATCGGCCTGATTACCGGTACGGATAAAACCTCGATTGTGTATTTCGTAAATCTGTGCGGGCGCATGGCACATCTTTTCCACTATCTTCTCGATGGTGAATACTCCTTCGTCTACCAACCCGAGCATACTGACCAGTGAAAATTGTATCATAGGCATTCCTGATGCCGCTTTCAGTGCACCACCTTCTTTGTCTTTGAGTAAATGCGGAGCATGATCGGTAGCTATTACGTCGATCAGGCCGGAGTTGACGGCATCACGTAAGGCATTCCGTTCTTTTTTCTTGATGGCCGGGTTACATTTGATACGAGTACCCAACTCTTGGTAATCACTCGAAGTAAATAAAAGATGGGAAACACATGCCTCGGCTGTAATCCTTTTCTCTACGAGGGGAATATTCTCGAGTAACTGCAATTCTTTGGCAGTCGATATATGCAGAATATGTAGACGCGCATCGGCTATCCGCGCCAGGCGTACTGCCAGTTCTGACGACTGGTAACAGGCTTCTGTCGACCGGATATTCGGATGATATCTTAAAGGAACATCACCGTCTGCTCCGTATTTGGTTAGATATTTTTCAGTGTTTTCTTTGATAATACCTTGATCTTCACAGTGAGTGGCTATTAATAAATCCGTACTGTTGAATATGTTCAGCAGGCTTGTCATTTTATCGACCAGCATATTACCGGTGCTCGATCCCATGAATAGCTTGACACCGCATACGCGATGCTTGTCCAATTGCTCCAATAAAGGATAATTATTATTGGTAGCTCCGAAGTAGCAGGAATAATTGACGGAACATTTCTCTGCCATTAAATCGAACTTTGCATTCAGTGCATCCAGGGTGGTTGTTTGCGGACTCGTATTGGGCATATCCATAATCGAAGTTACTCCACCTGCCGCAGCTGCCCGGCTTTCGCTTGTAATATCGGCTTTTTGAGTCAATCCGGGATCGCGGAAGTGTACATGATCATCAATCACTCCGGGTAATAAATAACATCCTGTAGCATCAATTGTTTCATCACAAGGTACGACAGGCTCTTCATCGCCCACCCATATTTCTGCTATCTTTTCTCCTTCTATCACTACGGAACCGGCTACCTGCCGTCCTTCGTTTACTATGATTGCATTTTTTATAAAAGTTCTTTTCATTTTTTCGGGGGTATTAATCACGGATTGCTGCATTTCGGATATTTATGAAACCAACTGCCTATTTTCAACTTGATGACTCCGAATACTGCTTCACCGAAGATACTGCCATTCATCTTTGAAGTTCCTAACTCTCTGTTGATGAAGATAACCGGTACTTCAGTGATTTTAAATCCACATTTGTAGGCCGTAAATTTCATTCCTATCTGAAAGGCATATCCTTTGAATTGTATATTGTCCAAATCGATGGTTTCGAGAACACGGCGGCGATAGCATTTGAATCCGGCAGTCGTGTCGTGTATCGGAATTCCGGTGATGAACCGGACATATTTGGATGCGAAGTATGACATTAATACACGTCCCATAGGCCAGTTTACTACATTGACTCCACTTACGTAGCGTGAACCGATGGCTACATCGCTTCCATCTTCAGCGCAGGCTTTGTACAAACGGGGCAGATCCTGGGGATTGTGACTGAAATCGGCATCCATTTCAAAAATATATTGATAGTTGTGAGCCAGCGCCCATTTGAATCCCGCAATATATGCAGTTCCTAATCCTAATTTACCTTTACGCTCCACCATGAACAAACGGTCCGGATACTCTTCCTGCAACTTTTTGACGATAGCCGCCGTACCGTCCGGTGAACCATCTTCAATGATGAGTATATGAAACACTTTATCTAATCCGAATACCGCGCGGATAATATTTTCTATATTTTCCCGCTCGTTGTAAGTGGGGATGATAACAATGCTGTCCGATGGTGTTTGCATAAGCGTATTTGTATTTGCGACAAATGTAACGTTTTTCCGTTACTTACAAAAAATAGTATATTAAAACTAAGGATAATTTAGTACTTTTGCGGGGATTTTCACCACAGAGGATGCAGAGTCTTACATCGTTGTGTTTTTTTATAGAAACAGAACGATGCTTTATCCGTTAGATGGTGAGTTAAAAAAAACAGGAATAATGACTATCACTGAACTGCAACAACAATATGCCGTCCATCCCAATGTGACGGCCATGAACCGGCTGCTGAAAGATGTTTCCGTAAAACATATTTTTTGTGGGGGATTGTGTGCATCTTCCGCTTCGCTTTTCTTTTCTGTATTGGTGCGGAAAGAGACCTGTCCGTTTGTTTTTATCTTGAGCGATCTTGAAGAAGCGGGATATTTCTATCATGACCTTACGCAAGTATTGGGAGGAGAGCGGATACTGTTTTTTCCTTCTTCTTTCCGTCGCGCTATCAAATACGGACAGAAAGATGCGGCAAATGAGATACTTCGTACCGAGGTTCTCAGTCGTTTGCAGAAAGGGGAGAAGGGGCTGTGTGTGGTTACCTATCCCGATGCATTGGCAGAGAAAGTCGTTTCCCGGAAAGAGTTGAGCGATAAGACGCTTAAGCTCGGTGTTGGCGAACGTGTTGATTCCACTTTCGTAACCGATGTGTTGCATAGTTACGGTTTCGAGTATGTTGACTATGTTTATGAGCCGGGTCAATACGCGGTTCGCGGAAGTATTATCGATGTTTTTTCTTTCTCATCGGAGTATCCCTATCGTATTGACTTTTTTGGAGATGAAGTGGAGAGCATCCGTACGTTTGAAGTGGATTCGCAACTTTCCCGTGAAAAGAAAGACAGTATTGTCATAGTGCCCGATCTGGCGGTGACAGGGATGGCATCGACCTCTTTTCTTGATTTCATTCCGAGGGATGCCGTACTTGCCATGCGTGATTTCCTGTGGTTGCGTGAACGTATACAGAGCGTGCATGATGAGGCGTTGACTCCACAGGCGATTGCCGTACAGGAGGCCGAAGAAAACGGGGGCATTACACTTGAAGGGAAACTGATTGACGGGAGTGAATTTACAGTTCATGCGCTTGATTTCCGGCGTCTGGAGTTTGGTAATAAACCTACCGGTACAGCCGATGCCACGGTGTCTTTTGATGTTACGGCACAACCTATTTTCCATAAGAACTTTGATTTGGCGGCCGCTTCTTTTCAAGAGTATCAGGAAAAAGGATATTCATTGTATATCTGTAGTGACAGTACAAAACAGACCGATCGTATCCGTGCCATCTTTGAGGATAGGGGGGATAAAATTTCTTTTATAGCCGTGGAACGTACTCTTCACGAAGGTTTTGCAGATAATGAATTGCGGCTTTGCGTTTTTACGGATCATCAGTTGTTCGATCGTTTTCATAAATACAATCTGAAAAGCGACAAGGCCCGTTCGGGTAAAGTGGCTCTTTCATTAAAGGAACTCAATCAGTTTACTCCCGGTGATTATGTGGTGCATACCGATCACGGAGTAGGACGTTTTTCCGGATTGGTACGTATTCCTAATGGCGATACCACACAGGAGGTCATGAAATTGGTTTACCAGAATGACGATGTGGTTTTTGTTTCGATCCATTCGTTGCACAAGGTATCGAAGTATAAAGGAAAGGAGGGAGAACCTCCCCGTTTGAATAAATTGGGAACCGGTGCTTGGGAGAAGTTGAAGGAACGTACCAAGACCAAGATAAAAGACATTGCCCGTGATCTGATAAAACTCTACTCACAACGTCGTGAAGAAAAAGGATTTGCATATAGTCCGGATAGCTTTTTACAACGGGAACTGGAGGCGTCTTTCATCTATGAGGATACCCCTGACCAAAGCAAAGCGACGGCTGAAGTAAAAGCAGACATGGAACGTGACCGCCCCATGGACCGTCTGGTTTGCGGGGATGTAGGTTTCGGAAAAACGGAAGTGGCTATTCGTGCCGCATTTAAGGCGGTGGCCGACAATAAGCAGGTGGCCGTACTGGTGCCTACAACCGTATTGGCGTATCAGCATTTTCAGACCTTCCGTGAACGCTTGAAAGGGCTTCCCTGCCGGGTGGAATATCTGAGCCGTGCCCGTACGGCGGCACAAGCCAAAGCAGTGCTCAAAGGCCTTAGCGACGGAGAGGTCGGTATTCTTATCGGTACACACCGCATCTTGGGAAAGGATGTACATTTCAAAGATCTCGGTTTGCTGATTATCGATGAAGAACAAAAGTTCGGAGTATCCGTAAAAGAGAAGTTGCGCCAACTGAAAGTAAATGTAGATACACTGACCATGACTGCTACTCCTATTCCGCGTACGCTTCAGTTTTCATTAATGGGTGCACGAGATCTGAGCGTGATTTCCACACCGCCGCCCAATCGTTATCCGATACAGACCGAGCTACATACTTTCAATGAAGAGATTATTGCCGATGCCATTAATTTTGAGATGAGTCGCAACGGACAGGTGTTTTTCGTCAACAACCGTATTGCAAACTTGCCGGAATTGAAAGCTATGATCCTTCGCCATATTCCCGATTGCCGTATTGCCATCGGGCACGGACAAATGGAACCGTCGGAATTGGAACAGATTATCCTCGGATTTGTAAATTATGATTATGATGTATTGCTTGCTACCACTATTATAGAAAGCGGTATCGACATTCCCAATGCAAATACGATTATTATCAATCAGGCACAGAATTTCGGCTTAAGCGATCTTCACCAGATGCGCGGGCGGGTAGGGCGTAGCAATAAGAAAGCATTTTGCTATCTGCTTGCTCCTCCGTTGTCGTCACTTACCCCGGAGGGGAAACGGCGTTTGCAGGCTATTGAGAATTTTTCTGATTTGGGTAGCGGTATTCATATTGCCATGCAGGATCTCGATATTCGCGGTGCAGGAAATATGTTGGGAGCCGAGCAAAGCGGATTCATAGCCGACTTAGGGTATGAAACTTATCAGAAAATCCTTTCCGAAGCTGTACACGAATTGAAAACGGATGAGTTTGCCGAACTGTATGCCGATGAGATAAAAGGAGAAGGTGCGGTGAGCGGCGAACAGTTTGTGGAGGAGTGCCAGGTAGAGAGCGATCTGGAGTTGCTGCTGCCTGCCACTTATGTTACCGGTAGCAGTGAACGCATGCTTTTGTATCGCGAATTGGACGGATTGACATTGGATAGGGATGTAGATGCTTTTCGTTCGCGGCTTGAAGACCGTTTCGGGCCTGTACCTCCTGAGACGGAAGAGCTGTTGCGGATCGTGCCGCTTCGTCGGCTTGCTGCCCGGTTGGGTGCTGAGAAGGTTTTTCTTAAGGCCGGCCGGATGACCTTGTTTTTCGTTTCCAACCCGGAGAGTCCGTTCTATCAAAGTCAGGCATTTGGCAAAGTGATCGATTATATGATGAAATACACCCGCCGTTGTGATTTGCGTGAGCAAAACGGAAGGCGCTCGATGCTGATAAAAGACATTCCGAATGTGGAAACGGCGGTCGGTGTATTGCAGGAAATAGTGGCTTTGCCCGTTGGATAAGGAATTATCAGTCGTATTTTCATCCTCACCCCGTCCGGAAGGCATTTTGGACGGGGTGTGCCCATTGAGGCTCGCTATTCTGGAACGTTGGTAATGATAGCTTACATCTCGTAGGCGTGACTTCCTCCTCCCGTTAGAAATAGAATCCTAAATTTACGTAGAATCCTACTTTTTTGCATTGGTTGGAGTATCCTAATGAAGCTTCCAAGGGGCCGAACATGCTATCGATTCCGTATCCTAAACTGAAACCATAGATGCATTTGTCTTCCAGAATATCAAAGAAATTATTGTTGTTCAGCGCTACGTTTCCGGTGAGACTTATGTAATGTTTGCTCCATAAGCGTTGACGAAGTTTCAATGCACCTACCACGACGGAGTTTTTCATGATTTCGATGTTGTCTATTCCTGCAAATGGCATTTGTTGGGAGATGAAACGTCCGAAATAGTCACCTCCTAATGCATTGGTGTATGGGTAGGGAATATCTCTACCGATGAGTACCCTGCCGTATACAGAGGGGAGCAGTGCGATTCGGTTGGTAAGTTGAAAGGCTTCCGACCATGAAATACTGAGTGCGGAGAATGGGGCATGTCCTTTATATTTTGCTAAGTTGTCGGTATAGAGCACATAGCCGGCTTTAAAATCGGCTCCTTTATTCGGGAAATATCCTTTGTTGAACGTATTGTAATGTACTTGTGCAAAATAGCTGAAAAAATGTTCCGGTTGAATTTTCAGATTATATTCCGAACTGTTGTACAGGAAATCTTTATACTTAAAGTATTCGAAGCGTACTCCGATAGCAAAGCGCAGATTTTTGTACCAGACATCGGAGAAACTGAATTCGCCCGAATGATATTTATAAGTGGTATTGTATGCCCGGTCACCATGATTGTAGATATTGATATCATTGTATTCGAAGAGATAACCGAGATTAAAGTTTCTCATCTGCATTGGTTCCAGAGTATAGTCTACACGGGCGGCATATCGTTTTCCTAAGCGTCCGGTGACGGATATCTTAGAGGGGATACGGGTTTTCAGGTTTGATGTGGCATTCAGTAACACAGAGGCTGTTTCCTCGGAGTCGAAGCGAATTCCTAAATTTATATTTCTTTCATATTTCTCTTCCAATAGAAAGTCGAGTTTGTAGCCTTCCGGCATATTGGTCAGTTTATAACTGACGTTGGAATAGGCTTGGCTTCCTCTCAGTACCGAAAGGGCTTTTTCCAGTTGCGCCACACTGATCTCACTATCCTCTTTCAACTTGCATTTCCGTATCATCCACTTTTTGTCGGCATCTTCAATGCCGGAGAAATTAATCTCTTTTACAAAAAACTTCCGGGAAGAAGAGAGAGAAGTGTACGGCCCGTGAGCTTCCGGTTTATAATCTTCCGGGATGCCGATTTTCTTCTTCAGTTTTAACAAGTCGTCCCATTTTTCAAGTGCGGCTTCTTCTCCACGGTTCGTCAGTGTATCGAGTGCGTTCGGGGTGAAGCTGGCTGAAGAGTATCCTTTTACATTTACTTTAATGTGGACGTCTGATGCGGCAACGTTTCTTGCGTAATTTTCCTGTGTGGTCAGATCTATGATTTGTAGCAGAATATCAGGTGCCGTATTCAATTCTTCTTCCGTTCGCAATTTATTTTGAACATCTACCCCGATGATGATTTCCGCTCCCATGGCTTTGGCCACATTTACCGGATAATTATTCTTCATACCTCCGTCTACCAATACCATGCCGTCGATTCGTACCGGAGTGAATACACCGGGAATGGCCATGCTGGCGCGCATGGCAGTGGAAAGCACGCCGTCATGAAATACGATTTCTTTTCCATTTACTACGTTTTCCGAAACACAGGCAAAAGGAATCGGTAATTTATTGAAATCGATTGAATCGTGATATCCTACGGTCAGGTCAGAGAATAGATTGGCAAGATTCTGTCCTTTGATAACTCCTCCCGAAGCTTGTTCTTTGAAACGTTTTCCGGTGAGAGGGAGCGATAGCACGAAGGTTTCTGATTTTTCTCTTTCGGACATCGTTTGCTGGCTTCGTTTGATACGGTCGCTGAGCAGGAAAGTCCAGTCCTGCTTTTTCACCATGCTGTCCAGTTGCTGGGGGGTATAGCCGATAGCGTATAATCCTCCGATAATAGATCCCATACTGGTGCCTACGATATAATCGATGGGAATACCGGCTTCTTCGATAACTTTGAGTGCTCCGATATGTGCAACTCCTTTTGCACCGCCACCACTGAGAACCACGCCTACCTTTTTGCGCTGCTGTGCGGAAGAGGGCAAGGTAAAAAAAAGACAAGTCAGGAGAACCAATGTCAGAGATAAATGTTTTTTCATTAAGGATATTTGTTGTATCTATTATTATAAAGTACAAATGTATGCGATAATTTGTTTAGTAGTAGAAGATATTTATCTCGTTTTTTGGTCCGAAAGTCGGATTTGTAGATAAATTCCACAATTAGAAAAGAAAATCTACAATTCTGTGAATATACTGTTTGGGATATAATGAACTGATTTATAATGAAAAATACAATATTAATTACTTTGGTATACAATTTGTATGCTACAAAACTAAGAACAAACATAAGTTAAATTAAATAATTCATCCGATTATGAGATTATTTTTCTCAAAAAAAGAATTGAAGTTAAAGCGAAAGAGAACCATTGCTGCTGTTGTTTGCATCATTCTGCTGTTAGGCATTTATTGGGTACTGACCCGGCCGCGTAAGGCTGAACCGGAAATTCCTACGGTCATGGTAGAAGCGGCTGCAAAAGACGATGTAGAAATTTATGGTGAGTATGTAGGCCGTATCCGTGCCCAACAGTTTGTAGAGGTACGTGCCCGGGTAGAAGGGTATCTAGAACAGATGCTTTTTGCCGAAGGTACTTACGTAAATAAGAATCAGGTACTTTTTGTCATTAACCAGGAGCAATATCGGGCTAAAGCAGATAAAGCCCGGGCTCAGTTGAAGAAAGACGAGGCACAAGCATTGAAAGCACAACGTGATTTTGAACGTATCAAACCTTTGTATGCACAGAATGCCGCCAGTCAATTGGATCTTGATAATGCCGAAGCGGCTTACGAAAGCGCTGTCGCTACGGTTGCCATGAGTGAAGCCGATCTGGCACAGGCAGAGTTGGAATTGGGGTATACGCTGGTCCGTTCTCCACTCTCGGGGCATATCAGCGAAAGAAATGTCGATTTGGGAACTTTAGTCGGTCCCGGTGGGAAATCTTTGCTGGCTACGATTGTCAAGAGTGATACGGTATTGGTGGATTTCAATATGACGGCTTTGGATTATCTGAAAAGTAAAGAACGTAACATCAATATCGGCCAACAGGATTCCAGCCGTTCCTGGCAGCCGAACATTTCGATTACATTGGCCGACAATACGGTCTATCCTTATAAAGGTTATGTGGATTTTGCCGAACCGCAGGTAGACCCCCAAACGGGTACATTCTCTGTTCGTGCTGAAATGCCCAATCCGAAGCAGGTATTATTACCCGGACAGTTTACCAAAGTGAAACTGCTGCTCGATGTTCGTGAGGGAGCCGTTGTGGTGCCGTTGAAAGCAGTAACGATTGAAAAAGGAGGAGCTTACATTTATGTGATGCGCAGAGATTCTACTGTCGAAAGGCGTTTCATTGAATTGGGACCCGAATTTGGCAATAAAGTAGTTGTAGAACGGGGACTTGTACAGGGAGAGATGATTGTTGTTGAAGGATTCCACAAATTGAATCCGGGTATGAAAGTCCGGGTGGTAGAAGCCGGTGCGATGGATTCCGGTACGGTTGACAGTGTGGATAATGCTAAAAAGGATTAAGTAATGAAAGTAAGTTTTTTTATAGATAGGCCGGTTTTTTCTGCAGTATTGTCTATTGTTATTGTTATCATCGGAATTATCGGTCTGACCATGCTTCCGGTGGACCAATATCCGCAGATTACGCCTCCCGTTGTTAAGATCAGTGCTTCTTATCCCGGAGCCAGTGCACTGACGGTTTCGCAGGCTGTGGCGACTCCTATCGAACAGGAGATAAACGGTACTCCGGGTATGCTTTATATGGAATCCAACAGTTCCAATTCCGGAGGATTTTCTGCAACAGTTACTTTTGACGTGTCTGCCGATGCGGATTTAGCGGCTGTTGAGATTCAAAATCGGGTGAAACTTGCCGAATCCCGCCTTCCCGCCGAAGTAATTCAGAATGGTATATCAGTGGAGAAGCAGGCACCCAGTCAGTTGATGACGCTTTGTCTGACTTCTTCCGATCCGAAATTCGATGAAATCTATCTGAGTAACTTTGCTACTATCAATGTGCTCGATGTGCTTCGTCGTATTCCCGGTGTGGGGCGTGTGTCGAATATAGGTAGCCGGTATTATGCCATGCAGATATGGGCGCAGCCCGATAAACTGGCAAATTTCGGTCTTACCGTACAGGATTTGCAGAACGCATTGAAAGACCAGAACCGTGAGTCGGCTGCCGGTGTACTCGGTCAACAACCTGTAAAGGGGTTGGATATCACCATCCCTATTACTACGCAAGGTCGTCTTTCCACTGTCAGTCAGTTTGAAGATATCGTAGTACGTGCCAATTCGAACGGTTCCATTATCCGTCTGAGGGATGTGGCGCGTGTATCGCTCGAGGCTTCTTCCTATAATACGGAAAGTGGTATCAATGGAGAGAATGCCGCAGTACTCGGTATTTATATGTTGCCCGGTGCCAATGCCATTGAAGTGGCCGACAATGTAAAGGAGGCCATGGAAGAGATCAGTAGGAACTTTCCGGAAGGATTGAATTACGAAATACCGTTTGATATGACTACCTATATTTCCGAGTCTATCCATGAGGTATATAAAACACTGTTTGAGGCACTTGTCCTGGTCGTGTTGGTTGTTTTTCTCTCTTTACAGAGTTGGCGTGCCACATTGATACCGATTGTGGCTGTACCTATTTCATTGATCGGTACCTTCGGTTTTATGTTGATATTCGGCTTTTCACTGAATATCCTTACTCTGTTAGGGTTGATCCTTGCCATCGGTATTGTGGTGGATGACGCGATTGTGGTGGTAGAGAGTGTGGAGCATATCATGGAAACCGAAAAGTTGAGTGCTTACGAAGCCACCAAGAAAGCAATGGAGGGGCTGACCAGTGCATTGATTGCCACTTCCCTGGTGCTTTGCGCAGTATTCGTTCCTGTTAGCTTCTTAAGTGGAATTACCGGACAACTTTACCGGCAGTTTACCATAACGATTGCCGTGTCGGTATTAATCTCTACTGTGGTTGCACTTACGCTCAGCCCTGTCATGTGTTCTCTGATTCTGAAACCGGATAACGGAAAGAAGAAGAATATCGTGTTCCGTAAAATTAATCATTGGCTGAACGTCGGTAATAATAAATACGTGAGTATCATTACCCGGGTTATTCGTAATCCGCGACGCGTGTTGAGTGCCTTCGGCGTAGTATTGATCGGTATTTTGTTGTTGCACCGCATTATTCCCACCAGTTTCCTTCCGGTAGAAGATCAGGGATATTTCAAAATAGAGCTCGAATTGCCCGAAGGGGCTACTTTGGAGCGTACACGCCAAGTGACGGAGCGTGCCATCTCTTTTCTTGGTAAGAATCCATACATCGCTTATGTGCAGAATGTAACCGGAAGCAGTCCTCGTGTCGGGAGTAATCAGGCGCGTAGTGAGTTGACCGTTATTCTGAAACCGTGGGAAGAACGTAAGGAAACCAGCATAAACAAAATCATGTCGGAAGTGCAGAAACACTTGGAGGAGTATCCCGAATGCAAGGTCTATCTTTCCACTCCACCGGTTATTCCCGGCTTGGGAAGTTCCGGAGGTTTTGAAATGCAGCTTGAGGCTCGCGGCGAAGCCACATTCGATAATTTGGTGCAGGCTGCCGATACGTTGATGTACTATGCTTCCAAGCATAAAGAACTGGCCGGGCTCTCTTCTTCCTTACAGGCGGAAATTCCTCAGTTATATTTCGATGTGGACCGTGATAAAGTGAAAATGTTAGGTGTGCCTTTGGCTGATGTCTTTTCTACGATGAAAGCCTATACCGGTTCTGTTTATGTGAATGATTTTAACATGTTCAACCGCATATACAAGGTGTATATTCAGGCAGAAGCTCCCTATCGTGAACATAAGGACAATATCAATCTGTTTTTTGTGAAAGCTTCCAATGGAGTGATGGTTCCTTTGACCTCTTTGGGTAATGCTTCGTACACCACAGGTCCCGGTAGCATTAAACGTTTTAATATGTTTACAACGGCCGTTATCCGTGGTGAGGCTGCCCACGGATACAGTTCGGGACAAGCCATGGAGATTATGGAACAGATAGCCCGTGATCATTTGCCGGATAATATCGGTCTGGAATGGAGCGGTCTTTCCTATCAGGAGAAACAAGCCGGAGGGCAGACCGGTCTCGTGCTGGCATTGGTTTTTCTTTTTGTCTTCCTCTTTTTGGCAGCACAATACGAGAGCTGGACTTTGCCGGTTGCCGTATTGCTCTCTTTGCCGATTGCTGCATTAGGTGCTTATTTAGGGGTATGGATCTGTGGGTTGGAGAATGATGTTTATTTCCAGATCGGCCTTGTGATGCTGGTAGGTTTGGCTGCAAAGAATGCTATTCTTATTGTAGAATTTGCCAAAGTACAGGTCGACAACGGAGAAGATATTGTTACGGCCGCTATCAATGCCGCCCGTCTGCGCTTCCGCCCCATTCTGATGACATCTCTTGCCTTTGTGCTCGGTATGCTTCCGATGGTATTGGCAAGCGGTCCCGGTTCTGCCAGTCGCCAGGCCATCGGTACGGGAGTATTCTTCGGAATGATATTTGCAATTGTCCTGGGCATTATTTTGGTACCGTTCTTCTTTGTAATGGTATATAAAACGACTACTAAGATACGCCACAGAAGCGGTGGGGTGAAAATTCCGTTTGCTTCCAAACTAAAACGTAAATGATTATGAAACGAAATAACATCTATATAACTTTAGTAACCCTTTTTGTCCTTGTCACCTTCTCCGCCTGCAAGGTGGGGAAGAGCTACACCCGTCCCGATCTTCATTTGCCCGATAGCCTTGCACAACATCAGGACTCGTTGAGCTTTGGGGATATGGATTGGTGGAACATTTATACAGATTCCACCCTCCGTGGACTGATAGCAAAATCTTTGGAATATAATAAAGATATTCTGATTGCCGCCGCCCGTGTGAAAGAGATGGCGGCGCAAAAAAGAATTTCGACGGCAGCGCTGCTTCCCGATATAAAAGGAACGGTGACCGGTGAACGCGAATTTGAAAATCATGGTGGAGATGCTTTTAAACGTAATGATACTTTTGAAGCCCAAGTACTGTTTTCTTGGGAACTGGATTTATGGGGGAATCTGCGCTGGGCACGCTCGGCAAGTATTGCTGAGTATCTGCAATCGGTAGAAGCGCAACGTGCACTTCGCATGACGATTGTATCCGAAGTAGCCCAAGCCTACTATGAACTTGTAGCTCTCGATACGGAGTTGGAGATCGTTCGCCAGACTTTGAAAGCCCGCGAAGAAGGGATGCGCTTAGCGCGTATTCGTTTCGAGGGAGGACTGACATCCGAAACCTCTTATCGCCAGTCGCAGGTGGAACTTGCCCGTACGGCAACGTTGGTGCCCGATCTGGAGCGTAAGATCAGCCTTAAGGAAAATGACATAGCTTTTCTTGCCGGGGAGTATCCTAATAAGATAGCCCGCAGCCGTTTGTTGCAGGAGTTCAACTTCCCGAACGAATTGCCCATAGGTTTACCCTCCGATTTGCTGGAACGACGTCCGGATATCCGTCAGGCCGAACAAAAGTTGATTGCTGCAAATGCCAAAGTAGGGGTGGCATATACAAATATGTTTCCCCGTATTTCACTTACCGGCGGGGCAGGAGCCGAAAGTGTGGTTCTTTCCGATCTCCTGAAATCTCCTTATGGTATTATGGAAGGTGCTTTATTGACTCCGATTTTTGGCTGGGGAAAGAATCGCGCTGCATTGAAAGCGAAAAAAGCGGCTTATGAAGCTGAGGTACACAGTTATGAAAAAACAGTCCTTACTGCTTTTAAAGAGACGCATAACGCCATTGTCAATTTTAATAAGATAAAGGAGGTATATGATTTGAGGGCCAAGCTGGAACGTTCTTCAAAGAGCTATGTAGATTTGGCGCAGCTTCAGTATATCAATGGTGTTATTAACTATCTCGATGTGCTTGATGCCCAGCGTGGATATTTTGATGCCCAGATCGGTTTGAGCAATGCGATTCGCGATGAACTGATTGCCGTTGTACAGGTGTATAAAGCACTGGGTGGCGGCTGGCAGGTAAAAGACGAAGGCAAATAGAGTATTGGATAGTAAGGTATCTGTACTCTGATATGCTTAGTTACCAATATGTTATTTAATCAGGATTATATTCTTAGTTGTAAAACATCCCCATGTTTTGGTTGACAACATCCCCATGTTCTTATGCAGAACATCCGGATGTTGTCGGTTGAAACATGGGGATGTTTTTATGATTCGATTACGTTCATAATTTCATGAGAATAGTACTCTCTTCCGGTGTTGTATTCCTATGTTATTGGTTGCTTTTTATTGTCTTTTCATTGTTCCGTTACATACGGCTGAATTATATTAATGGATCATAAAACTTTTTAATCGTCATTTGCGTTTTTCATCTTTGTCGATGTAAAGTCTCTATAACCGAAATAGTTGCTAACATTATTTACGCATGCTCTTTCATAATTCAGAAAAAAACACGAAATTTGCATCGCTTTTGATTTTTTAGAATCGAACTTACTAACACCTTTAAATAAAAATAAAGAAAATGACTAAAAGTGCATTGCAAATCGCGAGGGCTGCTTATCAGCCCAAACTTCCGAAAGCGCTGAAAGGAGCTGTTAAGGCTGTAGAAGGCGCTGCTACTCAATCTGTAGCCGATCAGGAAGCTATTCAGAAATTATTTCCTAATACGTACGGTATGCCATTGATCAAGTTCGAGGCCGGTGAAGCTGTAAAGTTGCCTGCCATGAACGTGGGTGTTATTCTTTCCGGTGGACAAGCTCCGGGCGGACATAACGTGATCTCCGGCCTGTTCGACGGTATCAAAGCGCTGAATCCGGATAGCAAATTGTATGGTTTCATCCTCGGCCCCGGCGGCCTGGTTGACCATAATTATATGGAACTGACTTCGGATATCATCGACGAATATCGTAATACCGGCGGTTTCGATATTATCGGTTCCGGTCGTACGAAGTTGGAAAAAGAAGATCAGTTTGAGAAAGGTCTTGAAATTCTGAAAGAGTTGGGTATCAAAGCACTTGTGATCATCGGCGGTGATGACTCTAACACAAACGCTTGTGTATTGGCTGAATATTACGCAGCTAAGAAAGCCGGTGTACAGGTGATCGGTTGTCCGAAGACAATCGACGGTGACTTGAAGAACGAAATGATCGAGACTTCTTTCGGATTCGATACTGCTTGTAAAGTTTACTCGGAAGTGATCGGAAATATCCAGCGTGACTGTAACTCAGCGCGTAAATATTGGCACTTCATCAAACTGATGGGGCGTTCGGCTTCTCATATCGCTTTGGAATGTGCTTTGCAGGTTCAGCCTAATGTTTGTATCATTTCTGAAGAAGTTGAGGCTAAAGATATGTCCTTGGACGACGTAGTGACTTACATTGCTCAGGTAGTGGCCGATCGTGCTGCACAGGGTAATAACTTCGGTACGGTTCTTATTCCCGAAGGCTTGGTAGAGTTTATTCCGGCTATGAAGCGTCTGATTGCCGAACTGAATGACTTCCTGGCTACGAATGCCGAAGAGTTCTCTCAGATTAAGAAGTCTCACCAGCGTGATTATATCATCCGTAAACTTTCTCCGGAAAACTCGGCTATCTATGCAAGTCTTCCCGAAGGAGTGGCCCGTCAGTTGACGTTGGATCGTGACCCGCACGGAAACGTACAGGTATCACTGATTGAAACGGAAAAACTGTTGTCGGAAATGGTTGCCACTAAACTGGCTACTTGGAAAGCAGAAGGTAAATATGTAGGTAAGTTTGCTGCACAACATCACTTCTTCGGTTATGAAGGGCGTTGTGCTGCTCCGTCAAATTATGACGCAGACTATTGCTACTCATTGGGTTATACTGCTTCTATGTTGATTGCTAATGGCAAGACGGGGTATATGTCGTCTGTACGCAATACGACTGCTCCTGCAGAAGAATGGATTGCAGGCGGTGTGCCTATCACAATGATGATGAATATGGAACGTCGTCATGGAGAAATGAAACCGGTTATCCAGAAAGCTCTTGTGAAACTGGATGGTGCTCCGTTCAAGACATTTGCCGCTATGCGTGACCAGTGGGCTATGACTACGGATTATGTATATCCGGGTCCTATTCAATACTTCGGTCCGACTGAAGTATGCGATCAGCCTACTAAGACTTTGCAGTTGGAACAAGCAAAATAAGTAGTAAGTAGATGGTAGATAGAAGTTAGGAGTCAGGAGTCAGTAGTTAGGAGTTAAAATCTATGTAGCGTGTTAGCATTATGCCATTAGATTCTAACTACTATTTACCGACTATTCACTTCTGACTCCTGACCATTCACTTCTAACTACTATCTACTAACTTCTAACTTCTAATATGACTAACTCCCGTCAACCTATACCTCGTAAAAAAAAATCTGCTACTTCCCGTCGTTCTCCGCGAAAGACAATGAAAAAGGCCGTTCGTACTACTATGCCTATATGGCTGCGTAATGTGCTCGTTGCCGTCATTGTCGCTTTTTTCTCGGTGGCATTTTATTATTTCTTTATTAGGCCTTATGCTTATCGTTGGAAACCTTGTTATGGGTTGAAAGCATATGGAATTTGTGTACCTTGCTGTTATGATGTGCATGGTATCGATATATCGCATTATCAGGGAGATATCGACTGGGGGCAACTGACGCAGAGCCGTTTGACTGATTTTCCCATTGAATTTGTTTTTATGAAGGCTACTGAGGGAGGAGATCATGGCGATGATACTTTTGCCCGTAACTTTTCCGAAGCGGGAAAGCACGGATTTATTCGTGGTGCCTATCATTTTTTCTCTCCGGCTACTGACCCTTTAAAACAGGCGGATTTCTTTATTCGTACAGTGAAACTTGCTCCGGGAGATCTTCCTCCGGTACTGGATGTGGAAGTAACCGGCAAGAAAAAAAAGGAAGAACTACAAGGGAATATAAAACGTTGGCTCGACCGAATAGAAGCACATTATGGGGTGAAACCGATTTTGTACACCTCTTATAAATTTAAAACACGTTATTTGAGTGATTCTATTTTTGATACTTATCCTTATTGGATAGCCCATTACTATGTGGATTCAGTAAAGTATGAAGGCAAATGGCATTTTTGGCAACATACGGATGTAGGCAGCGTACCCGGTATTGAAGAGAATGTGGATCTGAATGTATTCAACGGGACATTAGAAGAATTGAAAAAGATGACGATTGATAATGTGGTTGTAAAAACAAATGAAAGAATGAAAGAATGAAACAATGAAGGAATAAAAGGCTATGCCAAATGAAACAAGGAATAATGAAATAATATGCTAATGTGCCGGTTAATCACGCTGTGTACAAATGAAAGAATGATGGGATAATGGACACATTTGTTCATTTTAAATTATTCTTTCATTTGGCATAGCCTTTCATTCTTTCATTCCTTCATTTTTTTCATTTGGCTTTTCATTTGCCCCAGCCATTCATCCTTTCAGAATGAATTTTACGGCAGCCCAATGATTCTTTTCCTGATGATGGATGAAGTTTAATCCATTGCGTTCGGCTTCTTCACGGATAACGGGAATGTCGTCTACATAAAAACCGCTCATGTAAAGTTCTGATCCCGGATGCATGCAAGCCACATATTGCTTCATGTCGTTCAGTAGGATGTTCCGATTGATATTTGCAATAACTACATCAAAAGGACCTTTACCTTGCAATGTGCCGGCATCTCCCAATTCTACATCTATGTCTGTCACTTTGTTCAATTCGATATTTTCAATCGAGTTACGCACGCACCATTCGTCAATATCGATTGCTGTGCAGGGAGTAGCGCCACGCATACGTGCCAGGATTGCAAGAATAGAGGTACCGCATCCCATATCAAGAAGAGATTTTCCTTCCAGTTCACTGTTCAACAGTTCGCTGATAATAAGACTGGTCGTTTCATGGTGTCCTGTACCGAATGCCATCTGCGGATTGATTACAATGTCATATTCCGCTTTTGGCACATCGTGATGAAAGGTGCTGTGAATTACGCAACGATTACCGATTACGATTGGTTGGAAGAAGTTTTTCTCCCATTCTTCATTCCAGTTTTTATCTTCGGCTTCTACGTAGTTGTAAGTGATTTCCGTATCCGGTAACGGGAATTCATTAAGAGCATTTTTTATTACTTCTTCATTGCAGAGAGATTGTTGGATATATGCTGACAGACCACCTTCGCGTTCTATAAAACTTTCAAACCCGGCATCGCCCAAAACAGCAGCTAATACGTCATTAACAGTTTCCGTACAAGGGTTGGTATCAAACGTGAACTCAAAATACTTCATAGTTGTTTTTATTTGCAAAATTACGATTAAATGAGGATAAAACAAAGGAAAGTTACATTTAGAAACTTCTGTTCGGAATTTCCTCAGAAAAATTATCGGGTGAATTTTAAACAGACGATAACTTTATTTAATAGGTAACCTCTGATCCGGTATTGTTTACATATAAAATGATGCGTGAATCTTTTATAAATAGGGAAATCCCTATCATCCTTTGGGGAAAATCTCCCCGAAAGGATGGATACGTTGCTTATCTTTGTAACGTGAATGAAAGGATTAAAGATAACCCATAAACCACAGAGATATGAAAAAGATTGTTTTTTTACTGTTGATTGCCTTGTGTCTCCCTATAGGTTTGATGGCACAGAGCTATGATGATGATCTCTATTTCATTCCTTCCAAAGAGAAGGAAGAAGAACCTGCACCTGCCAAGAAGGAACCGGTTCGGAGAGAGACCACGACGAATATTTATACGACTCCCGGAACCACTGTTGTGATTCAGGACCGGAAAGGAAACACTCGCGATGTAGACGAGTATAATCGCCGTTACGATGCACGTGATAACGACTTCGAAATGGATAACGATACGTTATATATTAAGGAAAAAGACCAGCCGGATCTGGACGGAGAATGGGTGAACGGTGAGTTTAACGGTTCACAGGATGATTATGAATATGCCGAGCGTATCATTCGTTTCCGTAATCCTCGTTTTGCCGTTAGCATTAGCAGCCCGTTCTATTGGGATGTTGTATACGGAATGAATTCATGGGACTGGAACGTATATACCGATGGACTTTATGCCTATGCATTCCCTACATTCAGCAATCCGTTATGGTGGGATTGGAGATATAATTCCTATGGTCCCGGATGGGGCTGGGGATGGTCACATCCTTACTATGGATGGGGTGGTTACTATCCCGGTTACTGGGGTGGCTGGTATGGCGGTTGGTACGGTGGCGGCTATTGGGGTGGTCATTGGGGACACCATCATGGCTATTATCCCGGATGGGGTGGCGGCGGTCATTACTGGGCCAATAACAGTTATACGAGTCGACGTTCATTTGGAAGTAGAGACAGGTATTCTTCGGGAACTTCCCGGCGTTCCTATACAGGAGGGCAGTCTGACCGTGCCAGTGTAAGTTCTTCCCGTCGTACCAGTACTTCGTCATCAGGTCGTGTCGTAGGTACGCGTACTTCTTCCAGTACCCGGCCGGGAGTAAGTTCGGATAGAAGAGAAGCGTCGTCTTCCCGTCGTTCTACTTACACACGCCCAAGTAGTACCCGTAGTACTTACAATAGCAGTAGCTCTCGGCCAAGTACGGGTCGTTCTTCTTCCAGAAGTAGTAGTACTCGTTCTTCATCAAGCTATAACCGCGGAAGTTCAACTCAGTCATCCAGCCGTAGTAATTATTCTAATGGGAGTTCAAGACGCTCTTACAGTGCGCCATCCAGTAGCAGTAGAAGTTACTCCCCCAGTAGCAGTAGTAGTTCGCGTTCCAGTTCTTCTTATAGTGGTGGAAGTTCTTCCCGTTCTGGTGGCGGTAGCTCCAGTCGCAGTAGTAGCAGAAGATAAGCTGACGTAGGTATTAATGTAAAAGTTCAGGATTATGAAAAAGATAATGATTACGGTAGCCACTGCTTTGTTTGTAAGCGGTATTAATGCACAAAGCATATATGATGCTACCAAAATAGCGAGTAAAGATTTAAATGGAACTGCCCGTTTTGTTGGTATGGGTGGTGCGATGAGCGCATTGGGTGGGGATATTTCCACTATGGGCACAAATCCGGCAGGTATCGGTATTTATCGCAGTAATGACGCAATGACATCTTTCAGTTTTTCTGCCTTTGGATCAGAAAGTAAATATAAAGGGTATGATAATACTTATAATTCTAAGTTGGATAAGAATCATTGGTCGTACGATAATATAGGTTTTGTAATTTCATCGAAAATAGGTAATCAGACTCCGTTACGCTATGTGAATTTTGGTTTTAATTATCATAAATCGAAATCATTTTATAAGAATATGGGTATGGAGGGGTTGTTGAATACAGATCCTAATGGTGGGATCGTAACCCAAACTTATCAGATGGCTAATTTGACGAATGGTGTGAAAGACAGTAAATATCTTGATGGTAGGGAAGCTTTCCGTGATCCGGATCTTGGATGGATGTCTGTGTTAGGATGGCAGGGATACTTGATTCAGGAGGATAAATCGGATCCCCAAAATCCTTATCGTTACATGCCGGTAACTACTGATATTCCTTATTCTTTATTCCGTTCCGAAGAGAGAGGAGGAATTGATGCATATGATTTTAATGTATCGTTTAATTTTAATGACCGTGTTTATTTGGGATTGACTGTTGGGGCTTATGATGTAGATTATAGCAAGTATTCTTCGTATGACGAAAGTTATGGAGAAGAGACCGGATATCTGTTGGAAAGTTGGAATAAGATTTCTGGTAGTGGATTTGACTTTAAGATGGGAGCTATTGTACGTCCGTTTGAATCTTCCCCTTTCCGTATTGGTGCATCTGTGCACTCTCCAACATTTTATAAACTTACTTTGACAACAAGTGCACGTCTTATTTCCGATATGTATTTGGATGGTAAATTGAAGCGTACCGATATAGATACATATAATTTAGTTGGTGATATGAATCGTGAATACAGTCTCCGTACGCCGTGGATTTATAATCTTAGTTTAGGATATACGGTCGGTAATAGTTTTGCAATTGGTGCGGAGTACGAATATGAAGATTATTCGACGATGAGGTTTAATTATCCTGAGGGAGATGCTATGTTTTTTGAAAATAATCAGACTGATATGTTGAAAGGTGTGCATACATTCCGTGTCGGTGCTGAATACAAGGTAATTCCTCAGTTTGCTTTCCGTTTGGGATATAATCATAGTACTACTGCTTTTAAAGGCGAGGCTTATAAGCAATTACCTGAAAATTCAATAAGTACTGATACTGATTTTGCCAATGCCCAGGCTCTTAATAACTATACATTAGGTATTGGGTATCGCGGTAACATGTTTTACGCTGACTTGGCATATAAGTTTAGTTCTTATAAAGAAGATTTTTATGCTTTCGATGATCTTTACCTTAATAAAACAGAGGTGACTAATACACGTAGCCAGGTACTGTTTACTGTTGGTATGCGTTTTTAATAGAAAGTTTCAATTGCAATAATAACTTTTATGTGTGAAAGAAATCCCCGGAGAATTTGCAGTACTCCGGGGATTCTTGTGTTTTAATGTTCCATATCGTATTTAATACTCTATCTTGTCTTCTTTTTCCATCCAGGCTTCAAAAGCTTTTATCGCTTCATCGTGCAACAACACCTCTGACGGCAATTTTCTATCTTCCGGTTTTAATTCCAGTTCGTCATAGATAAAGGAGTCATCGAAACCTATGTTTTTCGCATCGGTTTTATTGTTGCCATAATACATTTTATCCAAACGGGCCCAATAGATTGCTCCTAAACACATCGGACAGGGTTCGCATGAGGTATATATTTCATAACCACTCAGGTTAAATGTTCCCAATTTGGCGGCTGCGGCACGGATGGCACTAACTTCGGCATGGGCTGTAGGATCGCATGAAGCTGTTACGCGGTTCACACCGGTGGCAATTATTTCTCCGTCTTTGGCGATGACAGCACCGAAAGGGCCACCACCATTGGCTACGTTTTCGTTGGAAAGCTCGATTGCTTTCCGCATTAGTTCTTCCTTAGTCATTTATTTTCAGTATTTAAGTTTAAGACAAAGATAATCATTCGGATAATCATTGGCAACTAAGTTTTTCTTTTTTATTGTTGATACTGTATGGATGATAGTATAATAAAAAAAGAGGAGGGTGTGTCGAAACTCCCATAAACTAAAAATCACCTTCGCTACAGTCTGAACTGTACCCCAAAAGTTGGACATAAAACTTTAGGAGTGCAGTTCAGTCAGTTGTAGCGAGGGTGATTTCGATAAAAGGGGAGTTTTGACACGTCCCCCTCTTTTTTCATTTATGAAGAATGGAACATCACCAATACCAGCATGCGCCGAAAGACAATGGATATACATCCGGCCCTTTTCCTTTTTCAAATAGGCCGTATGTGGAATAGCGCAAGTAAAAGCCTAAATTGCCATATCCGGCTTGTGCCAGCAGATTTATGCCGACGGGATGTACATACATACCCTTACCGAGCGTTTCTTTATGTCCGTTTACCTTTGCCATAGACTTTATCCCGTGGCGTATTTCCACTTCCGGACCGGCAGCTACGAAGATAGGGCGGTGTCCGTTGATTCTGGTCTGCCATTCGATGGAGATAGGGATGCGGAAATGAAAGTAACGCAGGCGGCTTTTGCTATAATTGGTTTCATCATCGCCGGATACGATTTGCGTAGTACCGTCGGTCTTTAGGAAAGCCTGGTTACCGTCCAGACGGAAAGAGCGGTACCCCCAGCCTAACCCGAAGGTCATTCCCCAATGACGGTCGTGCGTGAGGGGAAGATAGCTGGTGAAAAGGTTTGCACCTATTTCCCATGATTTGGAAGTATTCAGTGATGCTCTGTCGGATGCACTGAAACTGTAGAAATCATTGGAAAGACTGCTGAATCCCATATAGAGGCCACTGGAGTGCGGATCAAAGCGATTGCGCTTTTTAGGGGCAAAAGGCAGGGCGTCCAATATGCTGGGGCGGTCTGTATCGATACGTGTCAGGTAGACTCCTTCGAATAGTTTTTCTTCCTGTTTGGCATCTCCGTCCGTAGTTACTTCTTCGTAAACTTTGATTTTCACATCACCGTCACCTTTCCGGATGATAATCGAGTCACCGCTTGTGTTTACAATGGTTTGTCTTCTTGTCGTTTCTTGTGCCATGACGCCCGTTAGCGGGAAAAGTATCAGGCATGCTAAGATAATTTGTTTCATGTTTTTTTTAGTTTTTATAGTTTTAATTTTTTCTTTGAAATAGGAGGGCGACCAGTTCGTCCGAGTTCAGATTGCCTTCGATATAAATAAAGGTGGCGCTGTTCTTCTTACCCACTTTGAAGAGGATGAACCGGTTGAGCGTTTGGTTGTTTTTCTTTAGTTGCGGCAACTGGTAATAGGCTGTCAGCAGTTTGCCGTCTTCTACAATTTCCTGCAATTTCTTCATGGTTCCTTCTTTTCTGTCTTTTTCCAGACAGTCGAGGATGTAGGGCAGTTCTTCCGTTACATCTTTGAATACTAAACTTTTGTATAGGTTTATGCGATAAGAGTCCAGCATGTCTTTAGACAGTTCCACCATTGTCACGCCCTTCTGTTTACCATATTTCTGAAATATGGAAGCACTGTGTAATCCCTCTTGTGCCCTTATTTCTGCGGTGGCGGCAGAGAGCAGCAGGATGATGAATATTGTGCGAATAACTGTGTTCATACTTTCTATGTGTTGGTTACTTTATTTTTTAGGTTCTTTTATTCTCCGTCGAAAAGGCTGTTCAGCAGTTCGTCTTCATCGAGACTCACATTCCGGAAGGCAGTCATCGCCTGTTCACGTACCAGATTCTCGTCGGTGTAGCATTTGCCGTCGATGATGACATAGCTATCCGGCATTGCGTTGAAGTGGCGATGAATGCCGGCAATGCCCAATAGAAGCAGTAATCCGGCAGCTATTCCGCTCATGCAGTATATCAGTCGACGGCGAAAAACTGTTTTTCGTGAGGAGACTGTCAGAGAGGAATGATCGGTACAGGCCTCTTTTGCCTGTTTGTTTTCTTTATCAAGGAAGGCAAACAATGGGCTGTACTCTTTCAGATGCTCCGGAACGGTCTCCTGAGTGAAAAAGCGGCGTAATTCCCGTTCTTCTTCACAAGTGGTGTCACCGTCAAAATATTTGTTTAACAACTCTTCTATATTCATACCTTTCTTCTCCTTTTTTCTTCTTGAATGGTTTGCAAGTAAATGTCTCTCACTTTTTTCCGTGCTCTTGACAGATTGCTGCGGATGGCTTCGGCACTGCATCCGGTGATCTCGGCTATTTCTTCTGTTTCGTACTCTTGCACGTCTTTCATCTGTATGATGGTACGTTGCAGGGTAGGCAGCGAGTCGATGATTTCTCTCATCAGCCGGAATTCATCTTTCTCTTCGAGTAGCCGTTCCGGTGTGGCTGACTGGCTGGGGGCTTGTACCTGTTCCAGCGAAAGAGAATCCGGTCGTTTGGCTCGCCAGATATCCATACAAAGATGATGTGTCATTGTCATAGCCAAAGCTTCGATACTTTGGTATTCATCTAACTTTTGCCGCATGTTCCATAGCTTCAGCATGATTTCCTGCACTGCATCTTCTGCATCGGAGGGATCTTCTGTCAATTTCCGCGCATAGTTTAATAACTTATCGCGGAGGGGTAGCACGTCTATTTTAAATTGTTTGAGTTCCATTTACATCTATAAGACGGAGAGGTAGGGAAAACGTGACATGTGAATGGAACTTTTTTTGAGAAAGGAGGAAAAAGGGGAAATAATGAATTGGTGATTAGCGAATTAGTAATTAGTGATAAGTAGATTGCACGATATACCGGCATGACACTTATCACTTATCACTAATGTATTTATCATTAATTTTTATATCTTTCCCAATATCTTGTCCATCACCCAGTTTGTCAGCGTAGCGCTTTCACCGTCGCAGGTACAGATTGATTTTCCTAATAAGTGATCTACTACGGCTTGGATGAGCGGTTGTTGCACATGTTCCGGGTTTTCAATGTAGAATTCTTCGCGTCCGCGTTCGGTATGCAAAGCGATGGGATCGAATGAGAATACGGAAAAACAGATCATGCCTTTGTCACCAATGATTTCGATGCGGTCTTCCTTGGCGGAATCGTGTGCTACAAAGCACCAGGAGCCACTACCTACAAGGCCGTTATCGAACTGGAAACAAGCGCTCAATGTATCTTCTGCCGGATAAAGTCCGCCACGATTGCTTTTATATCCACTGGCTTCAAGGATACAGCCGAACATTTCCTGCAACAAATCTATCTGGTGTGGGGCAAGGTCATAGAAATATCCACCTCCGGCAATATCCGCCTGAACCCGCCAAGGCAAGTTATCCCGGTTATAATCCAGATCACGGGGAGGCTGGGCGAAACGAATCTGTACATTGATCACGTTACCTATGGCACCCTCTTCTACCAATTCTTTTACCTTGATAAAATAAGGGAGATAACGGCGGTAGTATGCCACAAAACAAGGTACTCCGGTTTCACGCGAGATGCGGTTGATACGCGTACACTCTTCGTAGGTAACGGCCATCGGCTTTTCTATATAAGCCGGTTTTCCAGCCTTCATGGCCATGATGGCATAGGTAGCATGTGATGAGGGAGGAGTGGCGATGTAGATAGCATTTACTTCCGGATCGTCGATAAGCTCTTGGGCATCGTCATACCATTTTTTGATACCTCTCTCTTTTGCATAGGCTTTTGCCTTGGCACCATCACGGCTCATCACGGCCACGACTTCCGAACCCTCTACCTTTTGAAACGCCGGGCCGCTTTTTTTCTTTGTCACTTCACCGCAACCGATGAAGCCCCACTTAATAATCTTTTCACTCATATACCTATCTTGTTTTTAAGAATCACAAAAATAAGAATAAAAAGTGGAATTAAGACTATTTTCTATTCAATTCATTTTTTGTAAATAATATCTACTCCTTTGATGATGCCCGACGGTATTAGCGCGTCTTTCGGAGAAGCTATCTCCGGATATGAATAGGTAATGCGTTTTTCAACCGGTAGTTGAGAATCGAGAATCATTCTGTTCATTAATGAATTGGCCACATGGATTTCCAATTCATTTTCTCCGTCATGGATAGCATTTGTGACATCTATTTCCCAGGGAGAACACCATACGATACCCATATCTTGTCCGTTTATGATAACTCGGGCTACTGATCCCAATTCCGAAAAACGCAATAATGCTTTTTCATCTTTTTCTGTTTTTTGCAGATTCAGTGTTTTCCGGTAGAGGGCTGTACCGGAATAATATTTTATCGATGGATCGGGGTGCAAAGCCCAATCTGATAGTGAATCGAATTTTACTTCTCCCGGTCCGCCCATAGCCGGGTCGAAGTATATACTCCAATCGTCGCTAACCGGAGTTACGGTTTCCTGCCGGTCCCAATGAAGAAGGGGAAGGTTTCCGGAACCGATATCTGATAGTGTCAGAAAATAGGACTCCCAAGCGGCCATTTTCAAACGAACAGAGATATGTCCTTGTCTGTCGCTACTTGTGGGCAGGGTATATCTTTGGCCGGACATGGGATTCCATAATTCGGCAATTTTGCCTGATGAACGGAAGGTGAATATATCGTCGACTGCCGTATCTTTGTGATTGTTTAAGAAATAGACGTCCGCATCTTTTAGTTGGCGATGTGCAAACCACACTTTTTCCTGTTTGATAGAAGCATGCTCCATTTTAATGTCGGGTTGTAGACCTGCTTGATAGACGGCTTCTTCCAAAGGTATTCCCCAGTATACAGTTCCCTTACCATAATGTCGATATCCGGACGAAGGCGTTTCTTTTCCCCATAGTTTATGGGCCAATGCTTCGTATTCTTTTTTCTTGCCGATGTCTGCAAATGTTTCTGAATATCTGGCTTTTGTGCCATATACCGATATTCCTTGATTGACTAAATCCGCAATTTTCTTTAATGCTTCTAAAGTGATTTCTCCATTTCCGGGAAGGATCATCATTCGGTAACTCATACCATCCGGTAATGCGATTTGTCCGTTTTTTGCCGACATTCTCGTAAACAGGGCGTCTGAAGTGAAAGCATCAAAGTCGAAGCCACCGGGGATATCGGGCAAACGGTGTGTGAGAATTTTCACAGGGGCATTTTCTCCCAGATAGACACAGAGGTCTATCAATGGCATCCCCTGTCTCATGATATAGGCGCAACGTGCCTGATAATCCCAGAAAGGTTTGCTGAAATCCCAAAAGGTATTGTTTCTGTTCAGACAATAGTGACGGCCTCCTCCTGTGTTTCCGGGAATTTTATCCAGCCAGGGTTGATAAGCTGATGCACACACGACGAATTCATTGATGCCGTAACAATAAGCGTAGTCTGCCAATGTTTTAAGATAGGCGAGTGAGTGGCTGAACTTTGCATCCGTGAAGGCTTCTGCAGAAGCTGTTTTTTTACCATAGAGATGTGCTGCGGAGGAGGATTCCTTGATGTCATAATTACCATCCGGATGTATGGCCCAGAATTCTCCTTGAGGAATGTTTACTTTTCCTTTTGCCTGGATAGGGTCGGCTACGATGCAAAGTGCATTTCCGGTGGCCTGTGCTGTAAAATTGACACCGGATTCTTGGCAGAGCTTATTTAGTGTCCTGTAATAATTGTCTGCAATCAGATCGGCTATGGTGCGACGGACATCATATAATATTCCATTGGTCTCTTCGGATGTGCCGATTATGTGCCCCATCATGGCTGGTAGAAGATGTTTTAGATCATATCCCCGTCTTTTATGGAATTCTTTGTCAAAGCCCGGAGTCCAATTTTGCGAGCCGGCTTCATGGCTATCCATAGCCATGCCATGTAGCGGCAAATGATGTTTGGCCAATGAATCTGATATGACCTTGAAATAGTTGTTCCACTGTACGGTGGCCGCCAAAGAGGACATTTTGTCACATTCCAGTCCCATCAGATTAGGACGCCCGTGTTTCGTTTTACTTCCTGTAGGAACATGCACAAACCGCATGATTACCCAGTCACCTGCGGGTACATCCCAAGAGATGGATCCGTCCGGTTTCAACAAGTGGCTGAGGTCCGTTATCCGGTCCGGGCATATCGTTTCGTCGGTTGTATAGGACGGAGTGTTGTCCTTTTCGATATATTCGGAAAAAAGTCCGTTCTTTTCTTCCCATTGGTCGGCTTTTGCTTGTGGAGACAAGGTGACATTCCCTAATTGCATACCGGGGCGTCGGTCGTCTTCCATGTACCAATCGTGTAAGTTCAGACGAAAATATCGTCCGGTAGCGGGAGGAAATGCGATTGTTTTTTGTTTCCACTGGGAGTGGGCTCTGTAGATGGGTTTCAGTGCACATACCGTGGTATAATGAATACCGTCATCCGACACCTCCAGACTACCCAAATCCGGTAATACCCGGTAACCGGTTCCTACGAACGTATCTCCCGGAGAGGCGGGGACATTAGTGGCGCTTGTGGTTGCTTTTCCTCTGGGGCGTACTTGGTAGGTAATGCTACGGGCTGTAAAATCTTTATGGAAATCGAGGTTTACGAAAACGGATTTTCCGGAGGGTTGAGCCGGTATCTCTACTGTTGGGGCATTTGGGGAAAAGAGGTCGGCTGCCGGAAGTTCGGTCAGGTTCGATGTTACTGTTGGCTTGATGTCATCGCTGGTTAACCATTGCTCGCGTGAAACCGGGAATGCCAATACGGCTACATCACGATAATAATCGTTTGTATTTGTGGGAAGAGGGAGATTGCCCGAAAAGTTTTTTCCGCCTTGAATCAGTGTATCGGATGCTGTCAGCATCTGCATGCCTAACTCTTTTGTGATCCATGGACCTCCTGCTACGAAGCCGTTGGAGATATGCGTTTCAAAAGTTAACCCCAATCTTTCAGCTTCCCGGGCTGCATAATAGAGCATCGCCCACCATTCATCGGAAAAGGCATCCAATGCCACAGGCTTTTTTAAGTGTACCTGATCATAGAAGACGACCCCACCGACACCCGCTTTTCGAAAGGCTTCCAGGTCGGCAGTAATTCCTTCCCGGGTAGTTTCTGTTTCTCCATGAAACCACCATACCTTCGTGCGGGCTGAATCTTGTATATTTTCGAAACCATACAAGGCATCGGACAGGGTTGATTGGCGATGGGGATTGGTGTGGGCACAGCCATATAGAATAAAAAGTAAACTGATAAGGCAAATCTTTTTCATGATCATCCGGTCTTTCATATTCAGAATTTAATATTGGCAAAAATAGGGCTTTTCGCTTTTTATAAATGTGCTGTTTTTGACCGAAACACTTGTACTTTTGATTTTAGTCTGAATAATTCATGTCCAATAGTATGTCGTTAAGAGAAACACATCACGCAAGTCATTCCTACTTACTACTTAACTACTTACTACTAAACTACTCTCTACTAAACTACTCTCTACTTAACAGGATAATATTTATGCAATATTTCTTTATACTTTTTTCCTTGGCGGAAGCTTGTAAGCCATGTGTTCAGGCTATCCAGCAGGACAGGCGATTGCTTGCTTACCCCCCAAGAGTAAAATTGCGTGAAACTGATGTCTGTACTGATATCCAGTTGGGGCAGTGAATCTATGGCCGCTTGTGCAATGCTCTCGTCGCAGACGGCGTAATCGATGTCTCCATGAGCTACCATTGCAATCAGTTGTTCCGAACCATACTTTTCTATTTCACTGATATAAATCGTATCCCCGATCTCGTCTCCCAAATTACGGATACGAAGGATGGATGGAGAGGCTTTTACGACATGCAAGGTTCGTCCTGCCAGATCGAGTTGGTTTCTGATAAAGAGCGAATCGTTTTCGGACGTTGCTTTTCGCTGCACCAATACCTGTTTACTTAGGATTATGGGCGAGGTGAGGAGCAGCGAGTCTTTCAATTCGCTGGTGGCTGGAATGCCATATGCTATTACATCGTATTTACCGGTTTCAAGTCCTTTCAGACGTTGGTCAAAACTCATCACCGGAGAGACTTGTGCCTGAATTCCTTTATCACGGGCAAAGGCTTCTATCAGTTCATAGTGGAATCCGCTCACCGTATCGCCGTCAACGAAGAAGCTGATGGAATTGTATTCTGTTGCCGCGCGGAGAATACCGTCTGCCGCTATTTCCGCATAATCGCGCGGATGTCCTTCTTCCTTTTCCTTTCTTTGAGGCCAGAAAGCAAATACGAGGAAGCAGACGATGGCAATAAGCAGATATTTCAGATATTTCCTTTGGATGGGCTTCATAGATGCATGGTAGGATTAATCATAGAAATTCCAGGATACACCAAATTTCAGCAGTCGGGGATTGATGGGATAGTGAGGTGCATAGAATGCATTCGGACGATTGATCAATCCATCGTTTACGTGATACATCATAACGAAGAAACGTGTCCGTTTCAGATGAAGATTGGCATATACATTGACAATGGGATAGCCGCCTATCTCCACTTGATCATTGGTTGGCTGTAGGTGGAACTGTCCCGTAGCAGGCATATAAGCCGGTGCATGGTATTTGGTAAAGTAACGTGCATCAGCACCCAATTGAACACTCAGTACTTTTTTCGCCAGTTTGAAATCTATATACAGGTTGTGGTATAACGAGAGATCCGGTAAGGGTAAGATTGTGCTGTTACTCGATTTTTGCCAGGTAACTTCATTGTCCAGATGAAGAATTCCAAGTTTGAAGTCTTGGGATAATGTGGCCGAAAGTACTTGGATGTTGCCTCCGAATTGTTCCGGAAGGGCTTGTTGGTTGAAATAAGTGTAGTTTTTAATGTTTTCTACACCGGCTTTCAAGTTTGTTTTCCAATGTTCGATGTTCAGTTCGCCTTCTATGCGTGTACGGAATTCTTTATCCATATTATCATCATCCCAATAGAAATGCTTGGAGTGGTAATGTCGCATATAAAATGAGGGTAATGTATTACTTACCGTTGCGCGTGCTATCAAACTGACCGTGTCTTTTCCCAAACGGAAATTCAGATCGAGGTCGCCTTTTACATTAAACTGTCCGATGGCTTTTCCCAATAATCCCACTTCGCCAATGGCATGATAATGAAGGATGCTGCCCTGCCGTTTAGATAATTCACCGCCTACAAAGACTTCATTCTCGGTATAGCGATCTATGCTGACCGAGTCTTTATTCATCAGTTCGTATTTACTTAATTTATGTGAGATAAAACCGGTCAGTCCGGCTTTGGCGTATTTATTGAAACCTTCGAGAAGGGAGATTCCCAATGTGTTTTTTACTCCTATATAGGAGGTGGAATCGTCGACGATATAAGGGACGCCCGGCTTGATGTATGTATTTTGATAATAGTCTTTCAACTGGTCTTCTGAAGTAAACTTATGCTTGCTCCATTCTACCTGCATCGTATGGATGAAGCTGGTGACGGGGACAAACTCCTGCACAGGTGGCAACGTGTCGTTTTCTTCTTGTGGCAGATCGCGGTGAAAACCTAACTTATAACGTTGTGCCAGAAAAACATAGCTATCTGAATTTCGGGAAGTAGCCGTACTCATAACCGTTGGCATATTGATCGACTCATAACTTTGCTGCCCGCCGGATACGGCTTCGGGATCTTTGACGTAGTTGTCGTCCGTGATTCCTCCATTCTCGTTGTTTTTCAGATAGTTATAGCTGTATAACAGTGTTCCTTCATATCGCTCTCCCATATAGCTGATGAAAGGAGCGGCATTAAAAAAGGAGGTACTCGAATGGTTGTAATATCCTCGTCCGTATAAGTAATCGATATTGAAACCGAAAGCCAACTGCTTATTTGCGTTGACTGAGAAATATGCTTTAAAACGTTCTTCACCATTTACTTTACTACCGGCTTTATAGTATGTCAGATTGGTGTAGGGAACGTTACTGTTGGTGAAATTGAATTCGTTCGGCCGTATAAAGAAAAAGGAGTAGGGCTGCATGAAGATAGTCGGCTCCTGGGTAGCGTCACGGTCAAAAAAGATACGGGATATACGCGGGGCACCCATATTGGACAGATAATTATAGTGCCCTGTCATTCCTTCCGTAAGATTGGTATTCTGGAAGTTTAGACGTAATGTATCGGCAGGTGTACGGGTTACAGTTCCCAGATTTTCACTGATGTGCCACATGTAGAGCTTGGGGGGGAGTCCTTGTATTTCTACATTGCTACTATCCGGGTTTTGCGGACGCATGGCAGGATCAATCTGATTGCCGTATTGATCTACGATATTACCGAATTCATCTATCCGGTCGTCATACGGATTATTAGGGTTGACTTGCGCTTGGATAGCCAACTGACCTACAATGACAAGTAATATATATGTAAGTAGGAATCGTCTCATAATTGGGCGCAAAGATAGTACTAAAAAGTTGAAAGTTGAAAGTTGAAAGTTGAAAGTTGGCTGCGCTGTGATGCTGCATAGTAACTTTTAACTTTTAACTCTCAACTTTCAACTGAATAAGCTTTCAACTCTCTATTTCTTCCAAATTTTCAACTTTCAACTGAATAAGCTTTCAACTTTCAACTTTCAATTTTCAACTCTTTTATCAGTTCCATCCCTTTTTTGATGGCCTCTTCGTTCATCGGTATCAAGTGGTGATGGCGTTCGGGAAGTGTCTTTTTTAAGCCTTTGATGACATTTTCCAATGTTACGATAGGGCGGAGTTTTAATAATCCACCCAACACAATCATGTTGAATGCTTTGGCATTTTTCATTTCATTGGCTGCATCCATCGCATCGATACGATATACTTTGATATCCTTGCGCGTGGGTGGGTTGATAATTCCATATCCGTCATAGATAAGTATGCCTCCGGGTTTAATGCGGCTTTCAAACTTTTCGAGTGACGGCTGATTTAAGATGATGGCGGTGTCGTACTTACTGAGGATGGGTGAAGATATTTTTTCATCGCTTACGATAACGGTAACATTGGCCGTACCTCCACGTTGCTCTGGTCCGTAAGCCGGCATCCAGGTAACCTCTTTACCTTCCATCAATCCTGAGTATGCTAAAATCTTGCCCATAGACAGTACACCCTGTCCACCGAAGCCTGCTATAATGATTTCTTCTTTCATGTTAATAATGTAATAATGTGATAATGTGCCAATATGCCAATGTGCCAATTGTCGGTTACATTTGCTGCTTGGCTGAATTTATAATGCTATTGAGTAATCTCAATATGTCTCCCAGATCGTTTAGCAAATTTGATTCGTAAGGATAGTTAACTGCTTCCTCACAAAGTAATAACCAATATTTGGTTTCTTCCGCTTCTTTTGCAGCTATCTTTAATTTATGAATAAAATCTGCCCTACTTTCACTGTTCTGTGCCTCATTGATATTAGCACCAATGGATGTACCGCTTTTTAGAAACTGATTGGAAATTACGAATTTTTTGTTTTGTTCCAGAGTTTCGCAATAGCTTATAATTGATAATGCAAATGCAAAACTTTTGTCCAAAACTACATTTCCTGTCTTCATTGGCATATCGGCACATTGGCATATTGAGTCATTATTTATCTTTCAAATCACCTAATGGATAGAATGGAAACATGTGTTCTTCCATCCATTTATTGGCCTTTTCGGGTGTCATCTTCCAGCCGGAACTACAAGTCGATACGATTTCTACCAGATTGGAACCTTTGCCGTTCATTGAATTTTCGAATGCTTTACGGATGGCTTTCTTGGCTTTACGGATAGCCGGAACCGATTGTACGGATTGGCGGGTGACGTATGCCGTTCCTTCCAGTTGGGCAGCTATTTCGGTAATCTTTAGCGGATAACCGTGGAGATTCACATCGCGTCCGTAAGGACAAGTAGCTGTTTTCATGCCGACAAGGGTGGTAGGAGCCATCTGTCCGCCGGTCATACCGTAAATGGCATTGTTTATAAAGATAATGGTAATGTTTTCGCCACGGTTCAGTGCATGGATGGTTTCGGCAGTACCGATACAAGCCAAATCACCGTCACCTTGATAAGTAAATACCAAGCGATCCGGCCACAGGCGTTTGATGGCGGTGGCCAGTGCAGGGGCACGTCCGTGGGCAGCTTCCTGCCAGTCGATATCAAGATAGTTGTAGATAAAAACGGCGCAGCCTACCGGAGAGATACCTACGGCTTTATCTTCCATTCCCATCTCTTCGATGACTTCGGCAATGAGTTTATGTACCACGCCGTGACTGCAACCCGGGCAGTAGTGCATGGCATTGGCGTTCATCAGAGTCGGTTTTTTATAAACCAGATTCTCGGGTTTGATTATTTCTTCTTTAGTCATAACTTGTTCTCCTTATCTGTTGGTGAATCGTATAAAAAACTCCATCAGCTTGACGAAGATCGCCGCACCGCAGACGTAGATGAATATCTTGAAATCATCTGCCACGAAGTAAACGATAATAGCTGCCAGAGCAAGTATCATGAAAAGTATGTTCAATACATTTCTTATTTTATCGGGATTCATCTTTATTCTATTTAACGATTAGACGGTTTATGATTAGACGATTGGAATTTCTTTGAGTCTAACCGTAAATTATTATTGCATTATTTTCTCTTTAAGAGCAGTCACTATCTCGTCAGGATCGGGAACAATACCACCGAGACGGCCGAAATGTTCTACTTTTACCTTCCCATTTACGGCAAGGCGTACATCTTCAATCATCTGTCCGGCATTCAACTCGGTAACAAGCATGCCTTTCACTTTTCCGGCATATGCTGCAATGGCTTTTGTGGGGAAAGGCCATAACGTGATGGGGCGAAGCATACCTACCTTGATACCTTCTTCACGTGCCAGTTCCATTGCCTTTTGTCCGATACGCGCCATTGAACCGAACGCTACGATCAGGTATTCTGCATTTTCACAATCGATTTCCTCGAAACGCACTTCATTCTCTTCGATTACACGATACTTGGCCTGGAAACGGATGTTGTTCTTTTCCATTTCTTCCGGACGGAGTTCGAGTGATGTAATGATATTAGGCTTGCGGTCTTTGGTTTTACCTGTACTGGCCCACGGACACTGTGCGATTACTTCCGCATCGGTACGGCGAGGTTTCATAGGCGGTAGCACTACTTTTTCCATCATCTGTCCGATAACACCGTCGGCAAGGATGATAGCCGGATTACGATATTTGAAGGCAAGTTCAAAGGCAAGTCCGACGAAATCAGCCATTTCCTGTACGGAAGCCGGAGCGAGTGCGATCAGTTTATAGTCACCGTGTCCGCCGCCTTTTACTGTCTGAAAATAATCTGCCTGACTGGGTTGGATGGTTCCTAATCCCGGGCCGCCGCGCATCACATTTACAATCAAACAGGGAAGTTCGGCACCGGCCAGATAGGAGATACCCTCTTGTTTCAGGCTGACGCCGGGACTTGAAGAGGAGGTCAGTACCATCTTGCCACTTCCGGCTCCACCATATACCATGTTGATAGCTGCTACTTCACTTTCTGCCTGAAGCACTACCATACCGGTAGTTTCCCATGGTTTCAAGTCGGCCAGCGTTTCCAATACCTCCGATTGCGGAGTAATAGGGTAACCGAAGTATCCGTCGGCACCGCAACGGATGGCTGCGTGAGCGATGGCTTCGTTACCTTTCATTAATACAACTTCTTCTGCCATATTCGTTTCTTTTATTCACATTTAACTTTATACACTGAGATACAACCGTCCGGGCAGACCGTTGCACACGAACTGCACCCGTTGCAGGTATCTTCCAACACCTGCCGGGCATAGTTATACCCCTTTACGTTCACCTCTTTGGCGAGTGATATTACATTGAGCGGACAAGCCACCACACACAGATTGCAGCCTTTGCAACGCTCTGTGTCGACTACGATTGCTCCTTTAATTTTTGCCATAATCTATCGATTTTATTACGTTTATTGATTATACATGTCCTTGTGATAGAACTCCAGAATATCCATTACCATTTTGCGGGCTTGCAAAGCCGGGCTTTCCGGGTTAATCTCAATAGCGGATTGATAATTGTTGAGGGCTTGTTGCCAGTTTCCTTGTTTTCGGTAAGCGTTACCCCGTAGGTAGTAAACTTCGTCTTTTCCGGCGAAGTCTGATTGAGTGAGGAGAGTATCGAGGGCTTCAATCGCCTTATTTACATCTCCCTGATTGATAAGCTCTTTTATGGTCTCCATTTGTTCCATATCTGTTGAGTTTCAGAGTTTGCACTACAAAGATAGTTTTTTATTTAGATTCGTTGCTCATGAAACAGGTTAAATTTCTTCCTTTTATTCTTTTTCTATTTAAAATAGAGAGGATATAAAGGGATTTTAACGACAATTTGTCATTTTATTATTTTACGGGGAAGTGGCTGAGTTACAATTTGTAAGGAGGTCTTTTGACTCCGGATGCAGGGAGAAGATCCGTATGTTTGTGGATTTCGTGGCAAATAACCTCTATTCAACTTGTTTTTACCTCATTCACCGCCTTCACCTTTTTCTATCAAACCCTTTGTTCATAGGCGTTACGGGGTGAAGGCAAACTTTGTTTTTATGTACCGTTCAAAAGCCATCCGGAAACGGTGCTTACGTGCGTCAAGCACGGTGCATACGACCAGTAAGAAGGAGTCTCAGGGGGAGTATATACCCGGCATCGGGATATTGGTCTGCCGGTTCTTTTCTTCTTTAGTGTCGCTTCACCCTGTAGGCTCTATGGATAAAGGGTTTAAATCAAACACTTCCATATGCTTCAGGTATAAAAGTAACCAATAAAAAAAAGACTTAGCATCTTTTTCTAAAGCCTGCTAAATCTTTTTCTTAAAGACGTTATATGTTTTTTTGAAAGACGTTACATCTTTTTGGAAAGGATGCTACATCTTTTTTGACTGGTTCTATGGATTTACTCTTTTACAAGTTTTCCGTTTATGTATAGGTTCTTGAGAGTAACGTCTTTCGCTCCTTTTATGTCATTGGTTCCTTTTGCAACATTATTGAAGTGCGAGTCTTCCACGCTGATGTTATATACATGTTGATCGTCGTCCAGCCCGATGATGAGCACTCCTAACCGGCTTTTTTCACAAGTTACATTTTTCAGGTGTACATTGCGGACAACAGGAGGAAAGTTGCGGTTGCAGTTCTCACGGTTTTCATATTGCAAGTTGATACGCAATACTGCTTCCCGGCACTGGCCTACGGTGATATCACGTACAAATACATTTTCGATGATGCCGCCCCGGCAAGTACTGGTTTTGATACGGATCACACGATCCAGATTGGGGCTGTCCATTTGGCAGTTTTCTACAAACAGATTGCGGTATCCGCCGGATATTTCGCTGCCGATCACTACGCCGCCGTGTCCGTTTTTCATTTTACAGTTACGTACAATGATGTTTTCACTCGGAATATTCCATTTACGTCCATCGGCATTACGTCCCGATTTGATAGCGATGCAGTCGTCACCGGTGTCGAATGTACAATTCTCTATCAGCACGTTTTTGCAGGATTCCGGGTCACATCCGTCTCCGTTGGGACCACGGTTGAAAATGTTCACTCCACGTACGATCAAGCTTTCACAGAAAAGCGGGTGAATCACCCAGAAAGGAGAATTCAGCAAAGTGACATCTTCTATGAGGATGGTGTGGCAGGAGTACAGATTGATGAGTTGCGGACGTAAACCGTCTTCCGGTGTCATCACACGCTTGTAGATGGGAGTGGAGGTCTCTCCATACATTAATAAACGTTCGCGACCGCCGTTACGCTGTGCCACCATGCCTTCTTTCCAGCCATATTTGGCTGCACCGCACATTGGCCACCAAGTGTCGTTGGAGCCTTGTCCGTCAATGGTGCCTTTGCCGGTAATGGCGATATTGGTTTCACCGTAAGCATAGATCAAAGGGCGCGCGTTGTAACAGTCCAACCCTTCCCAACGGGTTATCACACCGGGGAAATACAGGCTTTGATCAGTGAGGAATTTCAGTACGGCTCCTTCCTCCAAGTGGAAGTTCACATTGCTTTTCAACGTGATAGGACCGGTGTAGAATGTTCCTTTGGGAACAATCACTGTGCCGCCTCCTGTCAGGCTGCATTGAAGAATTGCCTGGTTGATTGCTTCATGGCAAGGTACCGACTCGTTGTCTGCTTTTGCTCCGAAATCCGTGATGTGGTACGTTTGTTTGGGGAACGATGTTTTCTTAATTTGCTTTTCGATCTTTTTGCTCTCTTTGAAAGCTTTGTCAAAGTCAATCGGATTGGCGAAAGTGATTGCTGCTGTTAACAACAAAGATAGGAATCCAAATATTCTTTTCATTTGTTTTGGGTTGTTTTTGATGGATAATAGATTTTATGGTTGCAAAAATACGAACTGTCGCGCATCTCTATCTGATGTATTTTGATTGAAAAGGTGGAGTTTTTGATTTAATATGAAAAGAAAACCCGGTTTCAGTTAGTCTGAACCGGGCTTTCTTGTTCTATGTTCTTATTTTACGGGAATTTTATCTATTCTTTTCTGGTGTCTTCCTCCCTCGAATGGTGTAGAGAAGAATTCTGTCAGAATCATATCCGCTTCTTCAGTACTGATAAAGCGTCCCGGCATCACGAGCACATTGGCATCGTTGTGTTGGCGGGCTAGATGTGCGATCTCTGCTGTCCAGCAAAGTGCGGCGCGGATGCCTTGATGTTTGTTCAGTGTCATGCTGATTCCGTTTCCACTTCCGCAGATGGCAATTCCCGGATAGCATTCACCGGCTTCTACAGCCAACGCCAACGGATGAGCGAAATCCGGATAATCACAACTCTCGGTAGAATAAGTTCCGAAATCTTTGTACTCCCGGCCTTTTGCCTGTAGCCATCCGCGAACGAACTCTTTCAGTTCAAAACCGGCGTGGTCGCAACATAATCCGATTGTTTTCATTATAGCATTTCTTTTACCTGATTGTATACGTTTTCGGCAGTGAAACCTAATTTTTCATCCAATACCTTGTATGGAGCGGAGAAACCGAACGATTCGAGTCCGAATACTTTGCCGTTAGCACCGGCAAGACCTTGCAAGTTGACGGGCAGACCGGCTGTCAGGCCGAATATCTTTGCACCTGTCGGGAGAACAGATTCTTGATATGCCTTGTCTTGGCTGCGGAACAGGCCTTCGGAAGGTGCGGATACGATACGAAGTTTCACACCGTCTTTACGAAGCAGTTCGGCTCCGGCTACAAGTGTGGAAACCTCTGATCCGGAAGCAACCAGAATAACATCCGGGTTTTCATCGGCTCCGGCAATGACGTATGCGCCTTTGGCCACTTGGGCGTAGTCCGTTCCGTCCGGGAGGTTGACAATATTCTGACGAGACAGGATTAATGCAGTCGGGGTATAGACGTTTTCCATAGCCAGTTTCCATGCCATAGTTGTCTCTTCAGCATCTGCCGGACGAAGTACCAACATTGAATTGTGGCCCTTGTGGTTTTTCAGTTTCTCCATCAGGCGGATTTGTGCTTCCTGTTCCACCGGTTCGTGCGTAGGGCCGTCTTCGCCTACACGGAAAGCATCATGCGACCAGATGAATTTCACCGGTTGTTCCATTAAGGCAGCCATGCGGATAGCAGGTTTCATGTAGTCCGAGAATACGAAGAAAGTGGCACATGCAGGGATTACACCGCCATGAAGCGACATACCGATACAGATACAAGCCATGCTCAGTTCGGATACACCGGCTTGGAAGAAAGCACCGCTAAAGTCGCCGCGTTTGAATGCGTGTGTCTTTTTGAGGAAGCCGTCGGTCTTGTCGGAGTTGGAGAGGTCGGCAGAAGCCACTATCATGTTTTCCACCTGAGTAGCAAGAGCACCGAGCACAGTTGCCGAAGCGGCACGGGTGGCGATACCTGCTTTCTGTTCGATGGCATTCCAGTTCACTTTCGGAGCTTTACCGGAGAAGAACTCGGCCATTTTAGCTGCCAGTTCCGGATTTGCTTTGGCCCATTCGTCCTTTATGGCATGCTTCTCGGCTACGATCTTTTTCAGATCTTCAGCGCGTTTGGCGTACAGTTCGGCCACTTCGGGGAAGATTGTAAACGGTTCGTCCGGGTTACCACCCAGGTTTTTGATGGTGTTGATGTAGGCATCTCCACCCAACGGAGCACCGTGTGTAGCACAATTGGCTTCATAGCTGCTTCCATCGGCTTTGCGTGCACCTTTACCCATTGTTGTTTTACCGATGATCAGGGTAGGACGTTCACTTTCTGCTTTTGCCTCTTTGAGGGCGGCGCGGATGGCATCGGGGTCGTTACCGTTGATTTCGATTACTTTCCAATCCCATGCCTTGTATTTCATGGCTACGTCTTCTGTTGTGACATCTTTTGTTTCAGTAGAAAGCTGGATGTCGTTGGAGTCGTAGAACATGATCAGATTGTCCAGTCCTAATGTTCCGGCAATGCGTCCTGCACCCTGTGAAATTTCTTCTTGGATACCGCCGTCCGAAATATAGGCATAGATGGTTTGGTTCATTACTTCACCGAACCGTGCTTTCAGGAATTTAGCGGCGATGGCTGCTCCTACGGCATAGGTATGTCCTTGTCCGAGAGGACCGGAAGTGTTTTCCACACCACGCATTACATTTACCTCCGGATGTCCCGGAGTGGGGCTGTCCCATTGGCGGAATTGTGCCAATTCGGCCAGCGTATATTTGCCGGTGAGAGCCAGCACGGAATAGAGCATAGGCGACATATGTCCCGGATCGAGGAAGAAGCGATCCCGTCCTTCCCAACGTGGATTCTGTGGGTCATATACTAAGAACTCGGAGAAGAGTACGTTTACAAAGTCTGCACCACCCATTGCACCTCCCGGGTGTCCGGAATTGGCTTTTTCAACCATCGAAGCAGCCAGGATACGGATGTTGTCCGCTGCACGGTTCATAAGTTTATTATCATTCATATCTCTTAAAATTTATAAATTTCATTCTTTTCTTTGGCAAAGATAACTCTTTATGTGTAATTAGAAATACAAAACATACATCTTTTTGTGGCTTTTGAAAGATGGTTCTTGTTTTGAATACAATAAGCTTTTACCGTAATTCGAGTTATACTGAATATATAACAAACTATTTACTAACTGGTTTTACGTCAGTTGCATACTTATTGATTTTTACTTTTGAGAATTGGAAATGATACAATATATATAGTAGTTAAGTAGTCAAGTAGTTAAGTAGTTAAGTAGTCAAGTAGTAGATAGTCAAGGGAAACACATCAGCAAGTCATTTCTACTTAACTACTTAACTACTTGACTACTTAACTACTTGACTACTTAACTACTTAACTACTTAACTACTTAACTACTTAACTACTTAACTACTTAACTACTTAACTACTTAACTACTTAACTACTTAACTACTTGACTACTTAACTACTTGACTACTTAAACAGCTCTTTTTCTGTAAATTGACCGAGTTTGATATATTTTTCGTATATCTCTTTATAGGCGGCTGCGTTTTCGGCATTGGGGCGATATTCGTTGGTGAAGCCGGAGTTCATTGCTTTCTGTGCATCCTCGACTTTGGTATAGATACCGGCGGCGGTGGCGGCAAACATGGCGGCGCCTAATGCGCATGCTTGGTCTGTGCGACAAACTTTGATAGGCATATCCAGCACATCGCTTAATGTCTGCATCACGAAAGGGGACTTCAGGGCAATACCGCCGATACCGATCACGCTGTCTATCTGTACGCCTTCGCTGCGGAATCGGTCTACAATGGCTTTTGAACCGAAAGCGGTCGCTTCTACCAGTGCGCGGAAGATACGGGGAGCCGTACTGCCCAATGTCAGTCCGGTGATTGTTCCTTTCAGCAACTGATTGGCATCGGGTGTACGGCGTCCGTTCATCCAGTCGGTAGCAATGACCGTGCTTTCGCTTACCGGAATCTTTTCTGCTTCGGCAGTCAGAGCCGGGATGATACGGTCGATTGATTCGGCTATCAATTTTTCTTTGGTGGCTTCATCGATCAAGGCCGATTGCCCGATGATGTTGTGCAACGGGAATTCGAGAACACGTTTGAACCAGGCATAAATATCTCCGAATCCGGATTGCCCGGCTTCCAGACCGATCATGCCGGGGATAACGGAGCCGTCCACTTGTCCGCAAATGCCTTTTATCAGATTGTGTCCGATCTCTTCATAGGAAGCTACCATCACATCGCAGGTAGACGTACCGATCACCCGGACGAATGTGTGGGGAGTCACTCCGGCACCGACAGCACCCATATGGCAATCGAATGCCCCTCCGGCAACCACTACTTTGGTAGTCAGTCCGAGACGTGCCGCCCATTCTTCGGTCAGATGTCCGACAGGTTTGTCGGCGGTTTCCGTTTTTTCGAACAGACGGTCACGGAATCCTGCCAGCAACGGGTCTATCTTGGTAAGGAATTCATCGGAAGGCAGTCCGCCCCATTTTTCGTGCCACATCGCTTTATGACCACAGGCACAACGGCTACGCACAATATCACTGCTTGTCTTGACTCCGGTGATGAGTGCAGGCAGCCATTCGCAATATTCTACGATGCTATATGCTTTGGCACGTATCGTTTCGTCTGCTCTCAACACGTGCAAGGCCTTTGCCCAATACCATTCGGAAGAATAGATTCCGCCTTCATAGGCTGAATAGTCGATGTCCCATTCTTTGCAGGCTTTGTTTATCTCGGTGGCTTCCTGAATGGCGGTATGGTCTTTCCAAAGAATGAACATGGCATTCGGGTTTTCGGAAAATTCGGGCAGCAGGGCAAGTGGGGTTCCACTGGCATCTGTCAGGGCGGGAGTACTTCCGGTAGTGTCGAAAGCAATACCGACCACTTGTTCGGCAGTACCCGCCGGACATTGTGCAAGGGCTTCCTTTACAGTGCCTTCGAGCACGTCGATATAGTCTTGCGGATGCTGGCGGTATTGATTGATGGCAGGATTGCAATACAGGCCTTTTTGCCAGCGGGGGTAGTATTGCACGGCAGTGGCAAGCGTTTCGCCTGTCAGTGCATTGACTACGATAGCGCGTGCAGAGTCGCTACCGTAATCGAGTCCTATTACAAATTTACTATCCATAATTAGCAGAGAGCTTTGTTTAGCATATAATAAATTTCGTTCATGCGCAGCTCTTTTTTAAAGCAGCTGATCGTGGTATCTTTATTGATATGTACCATTTCGATACCTGCGATTTCGGCGTAGTCTTCCCAATATTCGGCCGTCAGGTCGTAGGAGAAGCAAGAGTGGTGCGTTCCACCGGCCAGAATCCATGCTCCTGCACCTATTTCGAGGTTAGGCATCGGAATCCAGAGAGCGGAAGCGACGGGTAATTTAGGCAACGGTTTCGGTTCGATGCACTCTACATCGTTTACGATCAGGCGGAAACGGTTCCCCATATCTACGATAGTAGCCGTGCAGCCTGTACCGACTTTTGAGGTGAATACCAGTCTGGCGGTCTGACTCTTGCGAATACCTATGCCGAGGAAGTGTACCTCCAAACGGGGCTTGTTGGCAGCGATGAGCGGACAAACTTCCAACATGTGCGATTGCAGGATAGAGCTTTTTGCGCCGTTGAAGTTGAGTGTATAATCTTCGAGGAAAGAACAGCCTTTCGGAAGTCCCTGATTCATTACCCATACAGTGCGATATAGGGCGGCCGATTTCCAGTCGCCTTCCGCACCGAAGCCGTAACCTTCTGCCATCAGACGTTGGGAAGCAAGTCCGGGTATCTGGTCGAAACCGTTGTATTCAATATCACCTAAATCGTCGAAGTTGGTAGTGAATCCTTTTGCTCCTTTTGCTTTCAGGATAGCGCGGATAGCCAGTTCGGCTTTAGCGGCATTCCATACTTTCCGATAGGCTTCCGTTGATGGGTCTTCCAATGCTGCATCATGGTCGTACTCTTTGAAATAAGTAGCTACTAATGCGTCCACATCTGTATCCTCGATCTCTTTGTGATACTCCATCAGTTCGCTTACCGGGCAGTAGTCTACGTGGTAACCCATACGCTGTTCGGCTTCCACCTTGTCACCATCAGTTACGGCAACATTGTTCATCTGGTCTCCGAAACGGATGATCAGCATATCCTGTGAGTCTGCCCAACCGGCACAAACACGCATCCAGACAGCAATTTTGTGTAAAGTATCTTCTTCTTTCCAATAGCCTACCACTACTTTACGACGGATACGCATGCGGGTACAGATATGTCCGAATTCGCGGTCGCCGTGAGCTGACTGGTTCAGATTCATGAAATCCATATCCATTGTATCCCATGGAATTTCCTTGTTGAACTGGGTATGCAGGTGCAGCAATGGTTTCTTCAACTGTTGCAGACCGTGAATCCACATTTTGGCAGGAGAGAAAGTATGCATCCAGGTGATGACACCGATACATTTTTCGTCATTGTTGGCAGCTTTGAAAACAGTTTCCACTTCTTTGGAAGAATTGGCCGTACCTTTGTATACCACTTTAACAGGAAGTTTGCCGGACTCGTTCAATCCGTTTACCATTTCATTAGAGTGTGCATCTACTGCGATTACTGCGTCACCTCCGTACAGAAGCTGTGCTCCTGTTACGAACCATACTTCATATTGATCAAATGCGTTGTTCATATCTTCTTTTATTTTTTAATTATTAATTCGTTGGTTATTTCATTCTTTCACTCTTTCATTCATTCTTACTGTCCATAATAAGCGTTCGGCCCGTGCTTACGGTTGAAATGTTTTTCTATCAGGAGCGGGTTCATGGTCAGATTGGGATTGATGGTGTAAGCAATGCTTGCCATTTTGGCCACTTGCTCCATGACCACTGCATTGTGTACAGCGTCTCCCGCATCTTTTCCCCATGCAAACGGACCGTGATTTTTTACCAATACTCCCGGCGTATGCATCGGATTTAATTTCTCAAATCGTTTTACGATGACATTGCCGGTTTCCAACTCGTAGTCTCCTTCCACTTCTTGGACGGTCATATCCGCCGTACAGGGAATGGCATCGTGGAAATAATCGGCATGGGTTGTTCCTATGTTCGGTATGTCGCATCCCGCTTGTGCCCATGCAGTGGCATAGGTGGAATGAGTATGTACTACGCCGCCGATTTCGGGAAATGCCTTGTAGAGTATCACGTGGGTAGGAGTGTCCGAAGAGGGTTTAAGTGTTCCTTCCACTACGTTTCCGTCGAGGTCGACTACTACCATGTCTTTCGCTTTCATTTTCTCATAGCTGACGCCGCTGGGTTTGATGACGACTAATCCTGTTGCGCGGTCGATAGCCGATACGTTTCCCCAAGTGAAAATGACCAATCCATGCTTTACTAATTCCAGATTGGCATGAAATACTTTTTCTTTCAGTTCTTCCAGCATATCAATTATAATTTAAATTTGGGGGATTTGCGGTATACTTTGTTATTGAACTTGTATAGGGCTGCTCCCCGTTTGGATCCTGTTTTATCAATTTTATCCGTTTTCTCAATGAAGTCCATTTCGGCTACCCGCTTGCGGAAATTCCGTTTGTCTATCGGTTCGCCATAAATCGCTTCGTACAGGCTTTGCAGTTGCGACAGGGTGAAAAGTTTGGGCAGGAGGTTGAACCCGATAGGTTCTGTAGATGCTTGTGTCCTCATCATCTCCTGTGCCTTTTCCACCATCTGCGGGTGGTCGAATATCAGAGGCGGGAGCTCGTTGATGTTCATCCAGTATGCATTGTGTTTCTGCACAAGTTCACGGTCATATTCATTGATGTTGATCAGTGCATAATAGGCGATGGAGATTACTCTTTCACCCGGATCGCGATGTATCTCTCCGAAAGTATACACTTGTTCCATGTACACATCCTGCAGTCCGGTGAGTTCTGCGAGAATGCGTTTGGCTGCCTCGTCAGCACTTTCATTCTGTTGAATGAACCCACCCATCAGAGACCATTCTCCTTTAGCCGGTTCAAAGTTTCTTTTCAGCAGTAACAGGCTCAGTCCGTCTTCGTTGAAGCCGAAAATGATACAGTCGACGCTGACATAGAAAGTAGGATTCGAAGAATAATAATTATTCATTTATTAAATCTGTTTATGCAGTTGTTTTTACCAGAAATACCAATAGAAAGCTGCTGTAATAGCCAATATGATTACAGTATGGATAATATCCCAATGATTCCAACTGGCACGGGTCGTTGCTTTTTGCTCGGAGGTAGCTGTTCCGAATACAAGTCCTTGTATCTTTTCGGCAGTCGGAGGAGTTGTAAACAGACTGACTACCACTACGACGACTATGCAGAATAGGAACATCCATCCGCAGAAAAACAGCCAGTTCAAGTCATAGAACAGATATTTGAACAGAGAACTGTCGGTGACAGTGGCATTGCTGTAATAAACTTTAGCTCCCAAGCGGGTCAATCCGATCACCATACCGGCTATCAATCCCCACATACCGCCTTGTGCAGAAGTTTTTTTCCAGGTAATACCCAATAGGAAGGCGGCCGCAATACCCGGAGCCAATACCGACTGTACGTCTTGCAGATAGGTATATAATACATCTCCTACACTACGCATGATAGGAATCCACAGGATACCTAAAATTACGATGACTACTGTTGCTATCTGGCCGATTACTACCAGCTTCTTCTCGGAAGTCTGGGGTTTGAAACGCTTGTAGAAATCGATGGTGAACAGCATGGCGGATGAATTAAACAGAGAGGCCAGTGAACTCATCAATGCTGCCAGAATGCCGCATACAACCAAGCCTTTTACACCGGCAGGCAGTATTTTGGCTACAAGGGTGGGGAAGGCGGCATCTGCATTCGGGGTTCCGTTAGCCAGTAGGGGAAGGAAGCCACCGTCACCGATGTATTTTTGATGCAGTGCAAAAGCGATCATACCCGGAATCAGAAACAGGAATACCGGTAATAACTTCAGATAGGCTCCGAAGATAGTGCCCCGGCGGGCCTCTTTTTGGTTTTTACCGGAAAGAACACGCTGTACGATGAATTGATCCGTACACCAATACCAGAATCCGATGATAGCCGATCCGATCAATGCGCCTAACCATGGGAAATTGGGATCATCATTACTGCGAATGAGTTCGGTCATGGTGTTTCCTTGATCATTGACAGTGACTGCACCGCAAATCCTCATCATTTCGTCCCATCCTCCGAGCTCTTTGAAACCGAGTACAAGTATGATCAAAGAGCCCAATAGCAGAATCGGAGTTTGCAATACGGAAGTATATAGCACGGACTTCATTCCTCCGAAAATGGTGTATAATGCAGTCAGTACCACCAGACCGATGGCAGCGATCCAGAAAAAGTCGATTCCCCAAAGTTCCTTGATACCGAATACTTGCTGGAACACCAAACCGCCCGCATATACCGTAACGGCTACCTTGGTAAGTACATAGCTGATTAAAGAAATGACTGAAAGGATGGTGCGTGACTGGGAATTGTAACGTCGTTCCAGAAATTCCGGCATCGTGTATACCATACTACGGGAATAGAACGGTACGAATACCCATCCTAAGATAAGAATCATCCATCCTTGAATTTCCCAATGAGCCATAGCCATACCACTGGATGCTCCTGCACCTGCGAGGCCTATCAAGTGTTCCGAACCGATATTCGATGCAAATATAGATGCACCGATGGCAAGCCATGTTGCATCGCGTCCTCCTAAAAAATAGTCGGCAGAGTCGTTTTGTTTTTGTTTTACTACCCAAACTATAATTCCGATCAGAGCCAGGGCAAAGACTCCGATTACAATCCAATCTAATGCTTCCACGATATTAATGATTTTAAGTTTATATTATTTTGCTATTGAAAACTTGAAGATACATTCGCTGTTGTAAGTCTGCCCGGGTTCCAGTATTACAGAGGGCCATTGTGGCTTGTTGGGACTGTCGGGATAATGTTGTGTCTCCAGACATACGGAAGCTCGCTGATTGTAGGTAATGCCTTTTTTGCCTTGTATGCTTCCATCCAAGAAGTTGCCGGTGTATACTTGTATGCCGGGTTCATTGGTATATACTTCCAATGTAATGCCGCTTTGGGGGGAAGTCAGTCGGGCAGCAGGTTTTGTAATATCTCCATTGGTGTTCAATACCCAGTTGTGATCATAGCCATTACCGTTTTTGAGTTGAACAAAATCATATTTAGTGATGTCCTGACCGATTGCTTTCGGAGTGATAAAATCCATAGGAGTATCCTTCACCGGAATTATCTCTCCGGTAGTCATGAAAGTGCTGTCTACCGGGGTATAATTATCTGCGTTCACATATAGTATATGATCTGTTGCGGGTTGTGACGGATCTCCCGAAAGATTGAAATAAGAATGGTTTGTCATATTAATGATAGTCTTCTTATCTGTGGTGGCACTGTATTTTATGTCCAAAGCATTGTCATCCGATAGTTTGAATGTGACTTTAGCTGTTACGTTTCCCGGAAAGTTCTCATCTCCGTCCGGAGATAGGCGTGTCAGTTCTAATGTTGTATTGTCTATAAGGTTGGCATCGTATACTTGATATTGCCATCCTTGCGGTCCGCCGTGCAAACAATGCCCGAAATTGTTTTGCGGTAATTGTATGGTGTCATTGTCCAGCACGAAGCGACCCTGAGCTATTCGGTTGGCATATCGCCCGATGGAAGCCCCAAAATCACTGGGTATGCGGATATAGTCATCGATGTTATCAAATCCTAACACGACATCCTGCATTTTTCCGTCTTTGTCGGGCACCATTATAGATACGATGCGTCCTCCGAAATTGGTAATGCAAACTTCCATTCCCGATTTATTCTTTAATGTATAAAGATTGGTTTGGGAATGGTTTACTTCTGTACTGAATTTTACCGGATCAAGTCCGGATAATGTAGATACTTTGTCTGGCTTTTGTTGGCATGCCATCAGCATCAATGTGGAGAGTCCCACTAATAAGATTTGCTTTTTCATGGATTAGTATTTTATGTAAATGAGATACTTATCTTATTTTGGGTGTAAAAGTAACACTTTTGTTTGGTGTAAATATTACACTTTAATATGTTGTGCAGCATATATTTTGTTTGTTGTAATATAAAATCTTATTATTTACAAGTCGTATGGCTTGACTGTGGGATGAATTTTCGTGTGGATGAGGGAAGAAATCGTTTGTTGTATATGGCTTGAACAGAGGGATTCGGGTGTGAAAAGCAAAAAAACTTGCCCGGGTAAATGTTTAAAACATATTTCCCGGGCAAGTAAAATTTTTATAGGACGAAATTTTATATTCTTTCTCTTTTTATTAAGATAGGGTTATGCTAATCTGCGCGAACCGTCTCCGATTACCACATCGTATACTTTCGGACTTCTGCCGAATTTAGCTTTGAATGCTTCTTTCGCTTTTGCGATGAAGTTATCGTAGAGTTCTTCTTTTACTAAGTTGATGGTACAACCGCCGAAACCGCCACCCATTACGCGTGATCCGGTTACACCACATTCTTTGGCCAAATCGTTGAGGAAGTCGAGCTCTTCGCAACTTACTTCATACAATTTACTCATACCGTGGTGAGTTTCGTACATCTTCTGACCTACAGTTTCGTAATCGTCTTTTTCCAAAGCGTCGCAAACATCAAGTACGCGTTGGATTTCTTCGATCACATATTCGGCGCGCATATAGTCTTCATCGCTAATGTCTGCTTTCGCTTCTTTCAGCATATCCATTGTACAGTCGCGCAGGAATTCTACATGCGGATGTTTCTTTTGGATAGCAGCTACAGCAGCTTCGCAACTCTGGCGGCGTTTGTTGTATGCAGAAGAAGCCAATTCGTGTTTTACCACCGAATCAACCAAAACCAAGCGGTAACCTTCCGGCTTGAATGGGAAATACTGATATTCCAAAGAACGGCAATCCAAGCGAATCAGACTACCGGCTTTTCCGAATACGGAAGCAAACTGATCCATAATACCGCAGTTCACACCACAATAATTGTGTTCGGTAGCCTGGCCTACTTTTGCCAATTCGAATTTATCTATTTTATTATCACCGAACAGTTCGTTCAGTGCGAAAGCATAAGTACTTTCCAATGCGGCGGATGAAGACATACCGGCTCCCAATGGCACATCGCCTGCAAAAGCTGTATTGAATCCTTTTACATCGACACCACGTTTGATCATCTCGCGGCATACACCGAAAATGTATCTGGCCCAGCTGGCACGGGGAGCGTCTTCTTCGTTCAATCCGAATTCTGTATAGTCTTTCAGGTCGATTGAGTAAGCGCGTACTTTATCTGTTCCGTTCGGTTTGATTTCTGCAATCATTCCTTTATCGATAGCTCCCGGAAATACGAATCCACCGTTATAGTCGGTATGTTCGCCGATAAGGTTGATGCGGCCCGGTGAGGCATAAACAAATCCTGTAGTTCCGTCAAAGTGTTTGATGAAACGACTTCTTACGTGTTCTATATCCATGATACTTTTAAATTATTAAGAGTTAATAAATTATTCGACAGGAATATTCTTGTTTACATTTTTGCAACCGATCAGTGCATAATATAGCATGTAAGCAAAAGCAATGAAAATAACCCAGTAGCTTGACAGGAAACCGAGAGAATCGGCTACTCCACCTTGCAATAATGGCAAAAGACCACCACCGCAAACCATTACCATGAAGATACCGGAAGCTGCTTCTGTGTATTTGCCAAGACCTTCTACTGCAAGATTAAAGATACCGCCCCACATGATGGAAGTACACAAGCCGCAAAGAATCAATAACATGATATTGACAGGAACCTGAGCCATACCGAATGAAATATCAGACTGGAATACCGGCATGCTTACATGTATGGTAGTGGGCAGGAATATAGCACCTGCAACTAGAATCAGTCCTAAAGAGGAGGCAAATGTCAACATAGCTTTACTGGAGAATTTTGCACCTAAAGAAGCACCGGTCAAACGGCCGATCATCATAAGGAACCAATAGGTACCTACTACCGACCCGGCAATAGTGGTATCGATGGCCAAACCACCACCACCTGCCTGCGTAGTCATAAACAGATTGGCAAAGTGAGGAATACCGACTTCTACACCTACATATACGAAAATGGCTACTGCTCCAAGAATGAAGTGACGGAAAGACAACGGGCTATGAGGATCTTTTGTTTTTGTTTTCGCAGTTTTTTCCAAACGTGGTTCCGGAATCTGCATAAAGAACAATACAAGGAAAGCAACAGCGAAGATGGCCATGGCGATGTACAAAGCAGGAAGTGCCTTTGCAATCGTTCTTTCTTCAACAACAGTTCCCATCAGGTAACCTACCAATACCGGAACGATTGTAGCTGAAATAGAGTTGAGTGTACCGCCGGCCTGAATCAACTGATTACCTTTTTTGCCGCCACCACCAAGTGTATTCAACATTGGGTTTACTACAGCGTTCAACATACACATGGAGAAACCGGAAATAAATGCTCCGGAAAGATAAACGGTAAAACCGTAATCTGGTCCTGCCTGCGAAGCAAGCGCTTGCACTCCAACGCCTGTGAAACCGACGAGGATAGCGATTAATGCTGTTTTCTTATATCCGATTTTTTGGAGTAACATACCGGATGGGATACCCATGAAGAAGTAAGCGATAAAGTTAGCGGCAAATCCTAAAGTAGCCTGAAAATTGGTTGCACCGAATTGATTCTGTACAATGACTCCAAAAGGAGCAGGAAGTCCTGTTACGAACGAAATCATTGCGAAGAGGGCGAACATCATTGCGATAGGCAATAGATAGCTCTTTTTTTGTTGTGTCATGGTTTTAAAAAAGTTGTTAGTTTATAAAATTAGGTTAGTTGTAAACATGATGATGCTGGGAGAGAGTTGAAAGTTGAGAGTTGAAAGTTGAAAATTAGGCTGCGCTGCCTATGCCGCATGGTAACTCTCAACTTTCAACTCTTGACCGTTCCGAATTTGTAAATCGTAATCTGTTGATATTCATCTCCCGGGAGCAATACTGCCGATGGGAAATGGGCTTTATTGGGCGTATCGGGGAAGCATTGTGCTTCAAAACAGATCGCACTGCGTGCCGGGAACGTGGCTCCGTGTGCGCCTTCGAATCCATTCAGCCAGTTTCCGGTATAGAGCTGTACACCGTTTTCTGTAGTATACACTTCCATAATACGTCCGCTTACCGGATCAGTACAGGTAGCTGCCAAATCAAGTGAACCGATTTCTGCTTTGTTCAAAACATAGCAATGGTCATATCCGGCTCCGAATACGAGTTGCTGGAATGAATCATTGATACGTTCCCCCACTGTATGAGGGGTACGGAAGTCCATAGGTGTTCCTTCTACTTTGGAGACTTCTCCTGTAGGGATGGAAACTTCGTCTATCGGGGTATAAAAATCCGCGTTGATAGTGACGATGTTGTTTTCTATGGTCGGAGTAGGATTGGCAATTCCTGCCAGATTAAAGAAACCGTGGTTGGTAAGGTTCACAACAGTAGCTTTGTCGGTAGTGGCACGATATTCTATTACCAGTGCATTTTCCTCTTCTTCGAGTCGGTATGTCATTTCTACTTCCAGATTGCCTGGGAATCCTTCTTCTCCGTCAGCCGATACGTAATTGAAAATGATTGTGCTTTCATCGACTTGATCGGCATCCCAGACACGTGCATGAAATCCGGTAGGACCTCCGTGCAGAGAATTCGGGCCATTATTGATGGTTAACGAATGTTCTTCGCCATAGAGAGTGAATTTCCCTTTGGCAATTCGGTTACCGTATCGGCCGATAGTGGTGCTTAAGAAAGGTTCGGGACTGTTTATTACATGGTCTATGCTGTCGTGTCCCAGAATGACATTGGCATATTTTCCGTTTTTGTCGGGAACCATTATAGAGAGAATGGCGCAACCGTAATTTGTTACGGCAACTTCCATTCCTTTCTTGTTTTTCAGGATAAATAAGTCTGTTTTCTTATCATTTATATCCTTTTGAAAATCTTCTCGGTTTAGACCGGATAAATTTCCTTCTGTTGGGAATGTGTTATTCATGTCTGATATATTAAAATTTCTTGCAAATAAAGGGAAATTCTTCCGTACTCCCAAATTATTCACAGTAAATATGGATGGGCATTTAGGAAAGTTTAGCGTTTTGTTTCTTGTCTGTCGAAGCATATTTTGATAACGAATCCATAAATTTTTGCGGTTGATTTTAATTAAAAGCCTTGAATTTGTGTATTATTTGATATTTTTTGTAAGTTTGTCCTCGATTATTCATTGATTATTTTAATCTAAGTTTATAACAGAAAAACAAAATGTATCCGTTAAAATTCGAACCGATCCTGAAGCAGACACTTTGGGGAGGCGACAAAATTGTTCCGTTCAAGCACTTAAGTGATAACTTAACGGGAGTAGGGGAAAGCTGGGAGATCTCCGGCGTAGAAGACAATGAGTCTGTAGTGGCTAACGGCCCCGACAAAGGACTGACGTTGACCGATATGGTAAGGAAATATCGTGGCGAATTGGTTGGTGAAGAAAATTATGCCCGATTTGGCAATAAGTTTCCTTTGCTGATAAAATTCATCGATGCCAAGCAAGATCTTTCTATCCAGGTACATCCCAATGACGAGTTGGCGAAAAAACGTCATAACTCTATGGGAAAGACTGAAATGTGGTATGTGGTTGATGCAGATAAAGGTGCGAAACTTCGTTCCGGATTCTCAGAGCAGATCACACCGAAAGAGTATAAGGAACGCGTTTACAATAACACAATAACTGATGTTCTGCAAGAATATGAAATACATCCGGGAGATGTATTCTTCTTGCCTGCAGGACGTATTCACAGTATAGGTGCCGGCGCGTTCATTGCGGAGATTCAGCAAACGTCGGATATCACTTATCGTATTTATGATTTCAATCGTAAAGATGCCAATGGCAAGACGCGTGAATTGCATACCGATCTGGCACGTGAAGCCATCAATTACGAGGTACTCGACGATTACCGTACGAAATACGATGCTGTGAAAGATGAACCTGTAGAATTGGTTGCTTGTCCGTACTTTACTACTTCTATATATGATATGGCCGAAGAGATCAGTTGTGACTATTCGGAGTTGGATTCGTTCGTAATCTTTATCTGTATCGAAGGGGTTTGTAAACTGAAAGACAATGAAAACAATGAGCTGACATTGCGTGCCGGTGAGACAGTTTTATTGCCTGCTTCAACAGAAGATGTCACAATTACTCCGGAAGAAGGAGGCAGTGTGAAGATTCTTGAGACATATGTATAAGAAATAAGACGGTCGGTATCGCTACATGATACGATCTCTCTGATGGGATTTCCCCTATTAGGCGTATTGCTTGATAGGGGATTTTTATTGTTCGCAATAATATAGGGTGTGAGAAGATATTCTGCTTGTTTATCATTTTAAATGCAAAAACTTTTGTAACTTTGTAACTGTTAGTGTAACAAAGAGTGATAGAATATGAAAATTCAAGCACGTATAACGATTCCCTATGCCGTGGCCAACTATGCCGAAATGCGTGACCGTGGTTTTTATTATGTGGATAAGACGGATTACATCCCACGTCTCGAGGCCTATAAAGCGCCCGTATTCCTGCGTCCCCGCCGTTTCGGGAAAAGCCTGCTGGTATCTACCTTAGCGCATTATTACGACCGTACATTGGCCCACCGGTTTGAGGATCTCTTTGGTGGAACATATATCGGAAGCCATCCTACACCGGAGCACAATCGTTATATGATCATTCGTTATGACTTCTCGGCAATGGTGATGGCTGATAATATGGAAGGGTTGGAACAGAACTTTAACGACTTGAATTGCAGCCCTGTGGAAATCATGGTATTACACAATCACGACCTCTTCGGCGATTTTAAATTCACAGCTCGTGGCAATGCTTCGAAAATGCTGGAGGAAGCCTTGGCTTATGCCCGTGGACACGGGTTCCCTCCGGTTTACATCCTGATAGACGAATACGATAACTTCACCAACCAGTTGCTGACCTCTTACAATGACCCGCTCTACGAGAAAGTAACCACTGCCGACAGCTTCCTGCGCACCTTTTTCAAGGTAATCAAAAAAGGTATCGGCGAGGGCAGTATCCGTACCTGTTTCTGCACCGGTGTGCTGCCTGTGACGATGGACGACCTGACCAGTGGATATAACATTGCCGAGATACTGACATTAGAATCCGATTTTATCAATATGTTGGGTTTTACCCATGCCGAAGCGGATGCTTATCTGCGCTACGTGCTCGACAAGTATACCGGAAGTCAGGAACGCTACGACGAAATATGGCAGCTCATCGTCAACAACTACGACGGTTACCGTTTCAGCCCCAAAGGGGAAAAACTGTTCAATGCAACGATACTGACGTATTTCCTGAAGAAATTTGCAGTCAATAAAGGTGAAGTTCCCGAAGAGATGATAGACGAGAACCTGCGCACCGACATCGGCTGGCTGCGACGGCTCACCCTTTCGCTGGAAAACTCGAAAGCCATGCTGGATGCATTAGTGATAGACAACGGATTATATTACAACGTAGCCGACCTCTCCAGCAAATTCAACAAGCAGAAGTTCTTTGACAAGAATTTCTATCCCGTCAGCCTTTTCTATCTCGGTATGACGACCCTGCAAAACAACTTCCGGATGGCACTCCCCAACCTGACCATGCGCAGCATCTATATGGACTACTATAACGTGTTGAACCGTATAGACGGTGGCGCCAACCGGTATGTCCCTACTTACGAACGCTTCGTTGACGAACGTGATTTTGAATCGCTTGTCCGGAATTATTTCGAGCAATACCTCGGCCAGTTCCCCGCGCAGGTGTTCGACAAGATCAATGAAAATTTCATCCGTTGCTCTTTCTTCGAGTTGGTATCCCGCTACCTGAGCAGTTGCTATACCTTTGCTATCGAACAGAACAATTCGGAAGGACGCGCCGACTTCGAAATGACCGGCATACCGGGCACGGATTATTACACGGACGACCGTCTGGTGGAATTCAAATATTACAAAGCCAAAGAGGCGGAAAAGATGTTAGCATCGGATGCGCCTCTGCCCGAACATGTAGAGCAGGTGCACCGCTATGCCGAAGACACACTGCGGCATTTCCCGAATTATAAGGTGCGTACGTATGTGGTTTACATCTGTGCCAACCGAGGATGGAAATGTTGGGAGGTATAGAAGAAGGCGTATATATCCGGAGTAACTGTGAGGTGGTAGTACTGATATAGTTGTTGTATTGATAAGTATAGATAAACTACCTTTTGAAAAAAACGGCAAAGCAAGATAGAACAGAGAAATGATGTTTTTAAGATAAAATATTGTATATCAAGTATATAATGTGGTATTTTGTTAAGAAGAAGCATGCATATTCATCGGAAAAAGAAATTAATATTAACACTCTGTTAATATTAATTCTTTATAGCCATGAATACGTATTCTTGCACTTAAAGAATTAATGTTTTGTAGAACAGGAATTAATACTTGGAAAAGGTGATTAACAATGTTAAAAAAGAGACAATTGCCCCAAAGAAGATTATATCCGTTTGATACGGTCGAAACTTAAGTAAAAAAAGATCCCTGCTTCGGTGTTGAAGCAGGGATCTTTTTTTGAATAGAAGTTTTTTGAGTTTATTTTTTTATAAACCGTCGGGTAGTCACTTTGTCTTCGGATACGATTCTTAAAAGATAGGTACCTGTCGGGTAGCTACTGCATGATATTTCTGTTTCTTCGTTTCTGACTTCTTTCATGAACATACATTGTCCATTCATGCTAATGATAGAAACAATAGCTTTGTTTGCATATAAAGGTATTCCTTTTATAAATAGTAAGTCGGATACCGGAGAAGGATAAATAATCATATCATCTACATTTTGAGTAATGATATTATCCGGAATTATACCTGACATCGGAACGCTTATTTCTGCATAGGTTCCCGAACCATCGATGGCGGTAGCCCGCACAATTATATCTCCGCCTTTGGTGCTATTGGCGACCAGCAAACCTTTGGCTGTAATATATGCCAGATCTTCGCCTTGCGTGATGGTCCAGTTTACGTTCTTATAAGCAGCAGTCACAGGATAGACGTCAGCGTACAGATGTAATGTCTGCTGATCGTCATTTAATATGGCTTCTTCTTCTAAGTGGCGAATGTAAAGTTCGTCTACAAAAGTGACATTTTGCGCGTTTGCAACATTGACAATGTTAGATTCCGCTTTCACGAGTTTAGTACTTCTTGCAGGTATTTTCAGGAGAGTACTGCTCATAGGCTCCCATTCGTCTTCGTAATAGGTGCTGTATTCGATGGCGTAGTACAAAAGTCCTTCCGGAGCATTCATATCCGAATAAGAACTTGTATTTCCTGATACAGAAGTAATCTCTTGCATGTTGTCTGCCGATAAACCTCGCAAAATACGGTAATTGTCGATAGTGGTACCTTCGTATTTGCTCCACATCAGGTTCCAGCTATCACCCATTCCCTTATTGATTGTCAGATGCAGGCTTTGATGAGTATTACCCGGATCTGTTGTTATGCCAAAGGACGTATTTAAACGGATTTGGTATCGTGATGTTGTCACGGCCGGATTGGAAGTCATATCAATAAAGTGATTGGTAGATGGGGTAACTTCTCCTATTAATTCAAATTGATTGTAATGGTTGGTTTCCTTATAGATCATTACATTGGTCACATAATCCTGCAAGTCTTTGAATTGCCAGTTGATTTGATTTTTACCGGTTTCTTTGTCTATGGAGATCAGAGAAATCTGTGGCTTGGCAAATGCCTTTTTCACCGTGACATTTTTAGTCGACATTACTCCACCGCATCCGCTGTCGTTTACCGTCAGTCTAACCACATAATTGCCTTCTTTCTTAAATATTGCTTTTACTTCTTTTGTGTTCTTTTTGTGTTCGAAACTGATGCCGAAGCGTGCAGGGGTGTAAAAATGATCCATGTCATCGGTAGTTGTTACTGCAAATTCGAAAGAACGATCGGTTAGGAAGATATCATCTGATATATTGAAGGACGTTTCTGTATCGGCAATAGTAACAACCGGCAGGGAGAAAGAGGCATCTATGGGTGCTTTCACCAAGAATGAAACAGGGGTAGTGACTTCTTCGGAAGTAACTTTCAATGTTTTAATTCCGGAAGTGGTCCATACAACTTCATAGCTGTTATCTCCATTGTCTTGCAGCAGATCTGCCCCTCCCCAATCTATTTGAATATCGTCTGTTATAGTGCCATTATAGCGTATGACGGCCGATTTGTTTTGGCAAATTTCTTTCGGAAGGCTCAAGAGCGGTTTGGGAGTAACTTCCAATATGAACGGCTCTGAGAAGTTGGAAGAGATGTTCCAGGCATCAATCGATTGAATTTGAACTTCATATTTCCCTACCGGAATGACGGATACCGGAATGCGATATTGAGTTCCGTGCAAATATTCATATTTTGCCGGAATAGGTTTGGCTTCATTGCTTAATCCGTTCATTGGGGATACAATGAATGCTCCCTCTCCGGTTACTCCTTGTTTTTTGATGCTGAGATTATAACGCATTTGTGTAAAAGGAGTTTCTTTATCTTTTGCCGGATCCCATTCCACGGTGACAAAACCTTTGTCGTCTTGTATGGCGCGCAGGTTTTGCGGGACTTTAGGAGCGGTATTGGTTATACGGGTATTGCTTATTATTTTTAATCCATTACATTCTCCTACATAGTCAGGTTTGCCATCTCCATTCAAATCGAGAGGATAATAAATCCCCGCAAAATGCCAGTTTATTCCCCATGAACCATCATTTCCGCCTCTGGTAGTTTCATAGGTATATAGTTCGCTTTGTTCGTTCGGGTACATGTATAAGATTTGATTCATATTGGATGCAACTATATCCGGATATCCATTATTGTCTATATCTGCAAAGAAAGTTGCGATGTTGGGTATTTCAATGGGATTTTCCGAGTATGTTAATTGACCGTTTTGACTAAAGTAGATATAGGCGTGGTAATAATCTGTATCTCCCCTATTGCTTCTGACACAATATAAGTCTTTGATTCCATCGTTGTTCAAATCGACGCAATAACGAATTTCATCATTGAGCACATACTTTTCGAAAGTTGATAGGCGACTTTCTATCCATTCAAATTCAAAATTTCCTTTGTTTAGATAGATACCTTCGGAGCAGATAACATCTGTTAGGTTATCGTTGTTTATATCGGTATAATATACATTGTGCAAATAAGTGTTTTCTTCTGGGCCGATGTAAAACAATTGGTGCGGAATGAATGTATTCCAATCTCCGCTGTTTTCGTGGATAATTATTTTAGAAGTATATGGTGTGGCATCATAAGTTTCTGTTTTTTCTTCTATAAAATCCGGACGTCCGTCATTATTAAAATCAACAGGTGTATAGTCTTTATAAGGTTTGCCGTAATAGTTGAATTGTTCCATTAATTGTTCCTTTGTAACTTCAAAGCGGTTGCTTCCTTGATTTATAAGAAGATTAGGAGCGTCATCTCCCATACTTTCATTGAAATTTCCAATGAAATCGATTAAGCCGTCTCTGTTAAAATCAATAGGTGTAGAAGAAATTCTAACTTCTAAATTTGTATTGAAAATACCCGGTGACTTTTCAAAGAGCCCATCGGCGTTGAGGTTATAGACTCCATCACTGGTAATAAATTCAAGTGTCCCGTCGTTATCGGTGTCTGAAACATTCATTATATAAGGTATTCTAATACCTTTTATATATGCTGAACCTTTATCGTCAAATCTAACCGGATATACATGTACGTCATTGGTTACGGAAGGACTGATATTGCCATCGGAATCCGTCACTTGAAGTGAAATGCTTTTTGAGCCTTGGCTATTGAAAACAACCTGTAATTGGCTCTTTTCGGCATTTGCTTTGATAATTTCTCCTCCGTTCAAATCCCATGTATAGGTGCAAGTAGGATCGGTGATGCCGTCATAAGCCACCATTAAAGTATCTCCGGTAGTTATTGATTTGTTGGAGATGAAAATAGCGGCATTGATAACTTCATGTTTATAGAGCACTTCATCCGACCATGCCGACCCTTTACCCATCGGATCGATGGTTTGTATAGCGATGTAATAGTTGCCTTTTTTCCATCCGGATACATTTAGTGTTTTATCCAGATTATATCCCATGTTTCCGGGAAGAATGTTGAGTCGTCTACCATTGATATCGGCATTAGCGTAAAAAATATCTCCCTTACTCGGTTCGCTTCCGATTCGTAACGCATAAGTTAAGTCGATGGAAGGGGATTTGTCGTCTTTTCCCAATTCCCAGTTAATTTTCAGCATGCCTGCGGCGGGATCGGATACGATGGTAGGAGAAGCGGGCTTGTCGGGAGCTTTATTGCCGGAAACTGCTACGTCATTGAATCGGAAGAATCGGCTGCTGCTTGTATTGAGATTTTTATCATAGTCATACTCTTGGCTGTGTAGCAACATGTCATAGGTGCCATCTCCGTCAAAATCTCCGAGGATGGCTTTCATATCATTGGGATGCCTGATTCTCGTATCTTTTAAGATCGGTTCACTCAATTCGGAAAAAGTCAAATTGGAAGTTCCTTTCAAGCAGTAAAGCTCACCGAATAAGGTTCGATTATCGTCATAGCTAAAAGCATCTAAAGCCAATACATCGTAATAACCGTCATTATCAATGTCGGCACATGCTATAAAATGCAGCTTTTTGCGATAAGTATTGTTTTCGTTTATCTTGAAATGTCCTTTACCATCGTTGACACAAAGTACCAGATACGAATATTCTCCTATATCGGTGGAGTTACTAAAAGGCAGCAATATGTCGATGTCTCCATCATTGTCAAAATCATAGAAATAGATATCCTCATCCATTGTGAGATTACTCATCAGAGTCTGCTTTTCAATGCTACCATCTTTGTTGAATACAATGGTGCTTACTATTTTATCGGATTTATCGTAAACCACATAATCGGTGATATAATCACCGTTTAAATCCCGGGGATAAAGCATGCCTTCTTGAGGTGCGTAGAGAAAACGGTTATTACCCCGGTTCAACAAGATTGCACCGGTTTGTTCATCAATCAGATCTTCATAACCGTCTTTGTTGAAGTCCATACTGTAATACTCCCTGCTCGACTTGAAAGAAGCCACATTCTTGTCGATTTTGTCTCCGATAGGGACTCCTACATCACCTCCTAAATTACCAAGACCGATGCCGGATGATTGAAAATTCGATTCCCAGCGATTGTAAGATAAAGTGTCTTCTTCCGAACTGACCGGTATGATTTCGCTGCGGATGAAAGTACCGTCTTCCGCTTGGCGGTAAACAAAACGTTGACTCTCCATCAAGTCGGGCTTACCATCGTTATTGTAGTCACAAGGGTAAGGCGCGACTACTCCTTCTTGCAATTGCCAGCTTCCATCCGGTTGACTGACGGCAACGCTGCCGCCTTTTAAATACCGAAAATCGGGGCCAGAATTATTGTTTAAATTGCATATACGGGGGTAAAGGTCATCAATTCCGCCCGGTATCACTTTATCGGGAATGCAATCCAGTCCCGGATAGTTATAAGATGCAAGCTGGTAGGAATAAGCATATACCGATCCGTGTATATTTTTTTTGCCGGCGTTTACCAAAAACTCCATCTTTCCATCACCGTCTATATCATAAATATTACCGGCAGATTCCACGGAGTAAGTATAGTCGATGGGCGATACATAATTACTGATAACAACATTGGATACTGAGCCTTGCATGTGAGTCGCTTGCAGATAAACCTCGGTAAGTCCATCTGTATTTAAATTATAAGGTAGCTCTATTGTTTGATCTCCATCGTACATAACTTTGGCTTCTATACCTCCGATTATCAAGCTGATCTCGTCATTACTTCTGTTGAGGTTTTGTATTGTCAAATAGATAGGGAGCTTGTAACTGGCTGATTCGCTGAAATAAAAAGACGGTAATCGGTAGGTAGCTTTTGTTCCCCGGGAAATATCTCCCGTTCCGGAAAGAGTATACTTCCCGTTTTCTTCTTTCCATTGATAGGTGTACGAGAGGGTAGCAGATTCATTTATTATATTCTGTCCCTGCACCGATTCGATATTGTAACCGCTTCCCAATAGAAGTAGAAACAACCATGTGGTAATTTGTTCTTTCATAAGCTTAAGAAAAAATTAGTAATATTATTGATTGCAACAAAGGTAGGTCAATTACATATGCGTCATTGTCACCCAAAAGGGTGATTTTGCATTGTTCGCCCGATTAGGCGGTTAAAAGTATGAACTTGATAAGGGATGTATGTAGAAAAATATGCTACTTTTGTCTCGCTAAAAAACAAAACTAAAGTTTATCTTATATTATGAGGAAGCAATTTCTATTGGCTATATGTTTATTGGTAGGAATTACAGGTGTTTTGGCGGAGGTAAGATCTTCGAATGTGATTATAGAGAATTTATGTAAACAGGGAGAAAGGTGCATGGATGAAGCGAAATATGATTCATCTTTCTATTTCTACAATGCGGCCCTAAGTCAGAATGGAGTGAAAAGTACAGATTGGTATGCGAAAATAATCAATGGAAGAGGACTTTTATATTATACAACAGGCGATATGGACAGTGCCCTTGCGGATAAGTTGGAGGCGACTCGGTTGCTGAACCGGAAAGAGCATCCGGATCTTGAAGGATTGGTTGATGCTTACAGTACGCTCGGCATTATTTATCGTCGCCGTCAGATGCCGGATTCGGCTCTTGTCTATTATGAAAAAGCTTTGGATTCGGCTGAGAAACTTGGAAATGATGAATGGCTTGCCAATATTTATAATAATCTTGCTGTGTTTTATGCCAATAATAAGCGGCTGGACGAAGCATTGACCTACATTCGTAAGGCTATCTTTTATGTAGAGCAAACGGATAATGCTTCGGATATCGTTTTTGCATATCAGATAGAGTGTTCTATATATATGTTAAGGAAGGAGTCAGAGCGGGGGATACCTTCTCTCAGAAAAGCCATTGCGGTTGCTTCAGAGCACAACCTTCCACGGACAGAGTTGCGTTGTTTGCCCAATATAATGGCGATGTATTCCAACCGGCAGGAAAAAGATTCGGTAATGTACTATATGCGCCGAGGCGATGAATTGCTTAAAATAACACCGCCGGAAACAGTGGAAGGGTTGGGCTTTATTGAAATGAAAGCGCGATTATTACTGGAATATGGGCAGTATAAAGAAGCCGTCAAGTGGTTGCGGTATCTTAAAAATATTCCACAGAACGAACAGACAGCCATAGATGCGCTCTATTTAAGAATGGCAAAATGCTATCAGAACCTTGGAGAAAAGGATAAAGCATATGCTTGTATGGATAGTGCTCGTATGTGGACCGATTCGCTTGCCCGGCGAAAGGTGGAAACGCAACTGTCGGATTTTTCCGCTAAATATGAAACTCGTGAAAAAGAATTGGAAATAGCTCGTCTGCAACAAGAACAACTTAAACAGGAAGCAAATAGAATGGCAATGGGAATTATCGGTACAATACTTATAGCGGTGTTGGCTATCAGCATTATTATCGCAACGCAAAAAAGAAAACAGATTGAGAAAAATATGAAGCTTTTGGAACAGGAAAGCGATTTGAAAGCTGCCAGAAAATACATTGAAGGACTGGAAAGTGAACGTAAACGTTTCGCCAAAGAACTGCATGACGGGGTAGCTAACGATCTTTTAGGATTACAGATGAAATTGAGTTCGGTGGGAGACAATCCGGATGAAAAGGAGGAAATGGTGAAGTCTGTAAATGAGCTTAGGCAGAATGTCCGCAATATTTCTCATGAATTGATGCCACCCGAATTCAATCATTTAAGTATCGATAAGATTATCGGTTACTATCTGACCGATATGCAGAAAACATATGGATTCGTGTTGGCTTACGAAGCAGCTTCGGACACATGTTGGGAACGGATTCCACAAGAAACTGCTTACGAAGTATACCGTATAACCCAAGAATTGATGACGAATATTGCCAAACATGCCGGAGCACACTCAGTCAGTGTATCACTCAGTGCTGTGACCGATGAAAAATATCGGTTGAGGATAGAGAATGATGGCAATGCTTTCTCTGCTGCTATGGCTGCGGATGCGACAAATAAGCAAGGAGGTATCGGTATACGTACAATTCAAGACCGTGCCAAATCGATATCGGCCGTTTTTGAAACATTGAACGAAAGTGGAAGAACGGTTTTCTTGCTTACGTTTTAATCTAAAAGAGGTGGTGTATGGAAGTGGAATGCTGTGAAATACTGGTTGTCGATGATCATCCGATTGTTTTGGAGGGTATAAAGAAGATAGCTTCTGCATTGGAAGGTGTGAAATGCGATGGCATTATGGAAGTGGAACAACTGGAACATTATTTTTCTGCGCGTTCTCCTTATAATATGTATATATTAGATCTTGAATTTCCCCAAGCGGATGGTTTCAGTGTACTCCGAATGCTTCGCGATAAGGCACCGGATAGTCGTATTCTGATCTATACGATGCATGAAGAGCCTTGGATGCTGGCTAAACTTATTGATGCCGATATTGATGGTTTGGTTTCGAAGAATGCAGATTTGTCGGAGCTACAAAAAGCGATTTCTGCTTTGCGGAGTGGAGAAACTTATTTCAACGAGATGTTTCTCGATATGATCCGGCATGGAAAAGAGTTTTATATCTGTACGGAGAATAAAGGACCGAACCTTTCCTCACGGGAAAAAGAGATACTGGCATATATCGTTAAGGGATTCAATAACAAGCAAATATCGGAATTAATCTATCTCAGTGAAAATACGATTAAAACTTATCGCAAACGCTTGATGATTAAGATAGGGGCAAAGAATGCTGCCGATCTTGTCTTTAAGGGAAAAGATTTTTTATGATATGATAAATCGGGATGAAAGAGAGGGTCGGAAGAATATATACTCTTGTCATATAGAAGTATATATTCTTACACTACAAAAGCATATACTCTTGCCATGTAAAAGTGTACATCCTTATAAATGCTGGTTATCTGCTGGTTATGGCTGTAAATTGATTGTGCCAATGGCCGCTGAATTGTAGCTCTTGATAGATTTTTCCTAATTTCTTCTGAAGAAGCGACGGACTTGTTTTAGTATTTTCCATCCTAACATGACTCCGTCGAAGACTGCCATTCCTGTATTGAACGATCTCATTAGCGCATCTCCTTTAGAAGCGGCAGGTGCAAGTGGTGCAAATATTCTTCGCGTAGTCCGGCTCATTGCCTTTTTTTGTTCCCGTATTTCTTCCAGTTTCTCCGCTTTGAGCCGGGCGATGTATTCTAATGTGATTGTCTGAGGTTTTTGTTGCTGATTGTTCATGACTTATTCCTTTGAATCGTTAAGAAACAGACCGGCAAGGAAGTTTACCATCGGGGAGATGATGAGTTTCTTGCGGAAAATAATGACAATGGCAATTAGTAAGATGTTGATAGCCGCAATAATGCCGAAACTTACCATGAGACCGCCTACCAATGGCTCTAAAATATATGCCAAGGCGAACAAAAAATAAAACAGAGCCACCATCCCGAGAATGATAAGTACCAAAACCATAATTAGGGTGGAAAGGAGTATAGTCAGTTTTTCCGTTAATTCCAGTTTGGTGTATTCTTTTTGGAGTTCCAGATATTTTTTGAACTCGAAAAATAATTGCTGGAAGTTTTCAATACTTTTGTCGTCTGCAAACATGATGGCTCTGTTTTTTGGGTTCTTCTTTAATCGGTTACTTCTTTCAGTTCGGCTGCAATTTCGTCAACGAGGTTTTCCATTTCGCTACGATTCAGTTTGATACCTTTCTTACGAAGAATTTCTGCGATTTTATGACGAGTATCTTCTCCTTTTTCCGGAGCAAACAAGATACCAAGGGCTGCACCTACGGCTGCACCACCCAAAAAAGCTGCTAATACATTAAGTCCTTTCATAATTCTAATGTTTTAAAATGATAATACTACAAATATAACATTTTTATTGATAAGGATGTTCTGTAAGGCATGATTTTTTTGAGTCTTTTCCGATTATTTTTTTTGTTCTCTTTTGGGTACCTGTTTCTTTCTACGCCAGAAATCGCCATTGGAACGGCTTCCACGGTAAACTTTATTTTCTTTGGCTTTAGCTTTGATCTCTTCTGTTTTCACCTCTTGCGCTTTCATGCCTTCGTTGGTGATGAACGGATGTTCGCTCACGACCGGGATTGTTTTTCCGATCAGCTTCTGAATATCCTTTAAATAAGGGATTTCTTCCGATTCGCAGAAAGAGATGGCGATGCCTTCGTGTCCGGCACGACCGGTACGGCCGATGCGATGTACATAAGTTTCCGGGACATTGGGGAGTTCGTAGTTGATGACATGTGACAGTTGGTCCACATCGATGCCACGTGCCGCAATGTCTGTTGCTATCAGTACACGGAGCGTGTGGTTCTTAAATTCGGTCAAAGCTCGTTGACGGGCATTCTGCGATTTGTTGCCATGTATGGCTTCGGCGCGTATTCCCGCTTTTGTCAAGGTGCGTGCCAATTTGTCGGCGCCGTATTTGGTACGTGTAAAGATCAAAACCGATTCGACAGACTTATCTTTCAGCAGATGCAGAAGCAAGTCTTTCTTCTCTTTCTTTTCTACAAAATACACATGTTGTGCAATGGTATCTACAGTAGAAGATGCCGGAGTTACTTCTACTTTTTCCGGATCGGTCAGCATAGAGTTGGCCAAAGTTTCGATTTCCGGAGGCATAGTGGCGGAGAAGAAAAGCGTCTGTCGTTTTGCCGGCAGGAGTTTCAGTATGCGTCTGATGTCATGGATAAAGCCCATGTCGAGCATACGGTCGGCTTCGTCCAAAACAAAAAAGTCGAGAGTTTTGAGCGAAATGAATCCTTGAGTGATCAAGTCTAATAAGCGACCCGGAGTCGCTACTAAGATTTGTACTCCATTGCGCAACGCATCTGTTTGAGGTTTTTGACCTACTCCGCCGAATATCACTGCGTGTTTCAGTCCCGTGTACCGACCGTATGCTTCGAAACATTCGCCTATTTGGATGGCGAGTTCACGTGTAGGAGTAAGTATCAATGCTTTTATTCCTTTACGGTGGTCCGTTTTATATAGTTTTTGCAAGATAGGGATAGAAAAAGCTGCTGTTTTTCCGGTACCGGTCTGTGCGCATCCTAATAAATCTTTTCCTTGGAGTAAAACGGGGATCGACTGTTCTTGTATGGGGGTGGGAGAGGTGTATCCCTCTTCTTGAAGAGCTTTAAGTATGGGCTCTATCAGATTTAAATTTTCAAATATCATGTAAAAAAATTGAATGAGCCTCGCGGCTCTGTTATATTTATTATAGGACAAAATAATGCAAACGAATACAGAGTCAAATTTGCTTGAACTGTGCTGAAGTGCACTTGTTTTATGCAAAGATACGCCAACTTGTGTGGTAAATACTTTTATATCGATTGGTTTAATCTTATTTAACTAAGAGAAAGGTCGAAAGATAGCGGGTTAAGCCGTACTTTTGTTGCTCAATTCTATATAATAGATAACAATATGAGAGGTAAGATTGTTTTTATAACCGGGGCAAGTAGCGGAATTGGTGAAGGTTGTGCCCGGAAGTTTGCTTCACAGGGCTCGGATGTGATACTTAACGCCCGTAACGTTGCTAAACTGGAAGAGTTGAAAAAGGAACTGGAGAAGGCTTATGATATTCGGGTGTTTTTATTACCTTTCGATGTGCGTGACCGTAAGGCGGCAGTTGATGCATTGGCTTCGCTGCCCGAAGATTGGAAAGCCATTGATGTATTGGTAAATAATGCAGGTCTTGTAATCGGGGTGGATAAAGAGTTTGAAGGAAATCTGGATGAATGGGATGTTGTTATAGATACGAATATAAAAGCTTTGTTAGCGATAACCCGTCTGGTTGTTCCCGGAATGGTGGAACGTGGACGCGGACACATTATTAATATCGGTTCTATTGCGGGGGATGCCGCTTATCCGGGTGGTAGTGTGTATTGTGCTACTAAAGCGGCAGTCAAAGCTTTGTCGGATGGATTGCGTATCGACTTGGTGGATACTCCGTTGAGGGTGACAAATGTGAAGCCGGGTATGGTGGAAACGAATTTTACAGTGGTGCGTTATCGTGGTGATAAACAGGCGGCCGACAATTTTTATAAAGGAATTCGTCCGCTTACCGGAGAGGATATTGCGGAAACGGTATATTTTGCAGCTTCGGCACCCGAGCATATTCAGATAGCGGAAGTGTTGGTGATGCCTACCTATCAGGCTACAGGGACAATCTCCTATAAAAAGAAAATGGAATGATGAGAAAATGGTTATACGTTGTTTTATGTCTGTCTTTGCTGTTTTCTGTGGCAACGGCCTGTTCGGACGATGAAGATAAGCTGACTAATAAATGGCAGTTGAGGCGTTATGAATTTCCGGACGGCACAACGCAAACGGTGGATAGCGTATTTTATAATTTTCAGAAAGGTAGTTTTTCGGCCATTTGTTTGTTGGCAGATGGCAATTATCAAACCTTTTTTGGGAATTATTCTTTGCAGGATGATAAAATTTCTATTATTTTGCTGCCTGAATACGGTGGACCGGAATATGATAAGTATATAGGATGGGAAGAAAATAAGCGTATATTCCATGTGGATGAACTTTCTTCTTCTTCGCTTCGGCTTAATTATGAGGGGATTGTATCGGTCTTTAGAAAATATTAAAGTGAAATTATTAACTCAAAAATGTAGATTATGAAAAAATTAGTAGTATTGGGAATGGGTGTATGCATGGTACTGGCATTTGCTTCCTGTAAATCAAGCGAAAGTGCATATAAGAAAGCATACGAGAAAGCAAAACAACAAGAACTGGCAGAACCTCAGGTAGAAGCCCCGGTAGAAGTGACTCCGGTTGTTGCTGCTCCGGTAGAAGTGAAAAAAGCTACTGATGCGGCTAATGGTGTCCGTCAAGAAAAGGTGACGGTCGTATCGGGCAATGGAGATAACCTGAAAGATTATAGCGTGGTATGCGGCAGTTTTGGATTGAAGGCAAATGCCGAAGGTTTGAAGGAATTTTTGGATGCCGAAGGTTACAACGCGACAATTGCATTCAATGCAGAGTCTGCAATGTATCGTGTGATTGTAAGTACTTTCGCTGATCGTGCTTCTGCTGCACAGGCTCGTGACGCATTTAAAGCTAAATATCCTAACCGTAAAGACTTCCAGGGTGCCTGGTTGCTTTATCGGGTATTTTAATAATTTCTTTTTGGTAATATCGGAAGTGGGAAAGCACCCTTCCGGAACAAGGGCAGTAGCTGGGAAGTTACTGCCTTTTTCACAAATATCTCTTTCCTTATTTTAGTAATATTTGGTAATATTAGCCATACTGCTAAAATAAGTTATAAATGATAGTGTGGAAACTTTGGGAGAAAATAAAGTTTTTACTTTTGTAGCTCTTTATAGAATGAAATAGTATGCCTTGTTGGAAACAGGGTTATAATAAGATAACAAGATGGAACAGAAATATTTATTTGTTGCTGTTGATGCGGCCCTGAGAGCAGGTGAAAAGATACTTTCTATTTATAATGATCCGAAGTCGGATTTTGAGATAGAGAGGAAAGCCGATAACTCCCCTTTAACAATTGCTGACCGTAAGGCACATGAAACGATTGACATGATCCTGAATGAAACTCCTTTTCCTGTGTTGAGTGAAGAGGGAAAGCATTTGGATTATGAAGTGCGTAAGGGTTGGAATACGCTTTGGATTGTCGATCCGTTGGATGGGACAAAGGAATTTATAAAGCGTAACGGAGAATTTACCGTTAACATAGCATTGGTTTATGAGGGCATTCCCGTGTTGGGGGTTATTTATCTTCCGGTAAAACAGGAACTATATTTCGCCGAAGAGTCTTTGGGCGCTTATAAGCTTTCGGGAATTACCGCTTTGGATGATTCTGCCTCTTTGGATAAGTTGATAGCTTCTTCTGTTCGTTTGCCCGGGAAAGACTCCCGGAAAGATCATTTTGTAATTGTAGCTTCCCGCTCGCATCTTACCCCTGAAACAGAAACATATATTAATGAGATGAAACGGAAACATGCGGATGTTGAACTGATTTCGAGTGGAAGTTCGATAAAAATATGTCTGGTTGCCGAAGGAAAGGCAGATGTATATCCCCGTTTTGCTCCGACGATGGAGTGGGACACTGCTGCCGGGCATGCCATTGCACGGGCTGCTGGTATGGAAGTTTATCAGGCCGGCGAAGAGTGGCCGCTACAATATAATAAGGAGGATTTGCTGAATCCTTGGTTTATTGTAGAGAAGAAAAGAGTAAATCACTAATTGATTTGTACCGATTATGACATTTGAAATTGTATTTGTACTACTATCGCTATTGGGAATGGTGATTGCTCTTATTATGGACAAGATGCGACCAGGCATGGTACTCTTTTCGGTAGTGGTACTTTTTCTTTGTGCTGGCATTCTTAGTCCGAAAGAGATGCTTGAAGGGTTTAGTAATAAAGGGATGATTACTGTTGCCATGCTTTTCTTGGTAAGTGAAGGTGTTCGCCAATCGGGAGCATTGGGGCAAGTTATCAAAAAACTGCTTCCGGAGGGTAAAACGACTGTTTTTAAGGCACAACTTAGAATGTTGCCTTCTATCGCTTTTATTTCTGCTTTTCTGAACAATACTCCGGTCGTTGTTATTTTTGCTCCTATTATTAAACGGTGGGCACAGGCTGTTCATCTTCCGGCTACTAAATTTTTGATTCCTCTTTCTTATGTTACTATTTTGGGAGGTATCTGTACATTGATCGGTACTTCTACCAATTTGGTTGTGCATGGTATGATTCTTGAAGCCGGATATGAAGGTTTTACGATGTTCGAGTTGGGGAAAGTCGGTATTTTTATTGCTATTGCGGGTATTATTTATCTTTTTGTTTTTTCTAAGAAGCTCTTGCCTGATGCACGTCCGGATACCGCTGTGCCTGATGAAGAGGTGGAAAAAGGAGAGAATTTGCATCGTGTGGAGGCTGTTTTGGGAGCTCGTTTTCCAGGTATTAATAAAACTTTGGCTGAGTTTAATTTTCAGCGTCATTATGGAGCGGAGGTGAAGGAGATAAAAACCCGTAACGGACAACGGATTATTGATAATCTTAATGAGGTGGTGCTCCGTGAAGGCGATACTTTGGTAGTGATGGCTGATGAAACATTTGTTCCTACCTGGGGAGAGTCTTCGGTCTTTGTGCTGCTTGCTAATGGAAAAGACACCGAGCCTGTTCCCGGAAAGAAAAAACGTTGGTTTGCTTTGATTCTGCTTATTCTGATGATTTTGGGTGCCACGGTGGGTGAGTTGCCGGTGACGCAGGAGATGTTTCCGAATATTAAATTAGACATGTTTTTCTTTGTTTCGGTTACTACTATCATAATGGCGTGGACTAAGATATTTCCTGCGCGCAAGTATACCAAATACATTTCATGGGATATTCTGATTACGATTGCCTGTGCCTTTGCTATTAGCAAGGCGATGGTGAATTCGGGTGTAGCCGATGGCGTAGCTGCTTATATAATCAGTTTGAGCAACGATTATGGTCCTCACGTTTTGTTGGCTATCCTGTTTATCATAACCAATCTGTTTACAGAGCTTATTACAAACAATGCGGCAGCGGCTTTGGCATTCCCGCTGGCACTAGCTATTTCCCAACAGTTGGGAGTCGATCCGACACCATTCTTTGTGGTTATCTGTATGGCGGCTTCTGCCAGCTTTTCAACTCCTATCGGCTATCAGACAAATCTGATCGTGCAAGGTATCGGCAACTATAAATTTACGGATTTTGTTCGTATAGGTTTGCCGCTAAATATCATAACTTTCCTTATATCTGTATTTCTGATACCCCTAATTTGGCCCTTTTAAAACGTAGTATTCATGGAGAATAAAAACAATATTTACCCTATATTCGACCGCATGTTAGCGCGGGAAGACAAAGAAGATTTATTGAAGCAACACAGTGTGATGATATGGTTTACCGGATTAAGCGGCTCCGGAAAGAGTACGATTGCCATTGCATTGGAACGCGAATTGCATAAACGCGGATTGTTATGCCGTATTCTTGACGGTGATAATATCCGTAGTGGAATTAATAATAATTTAGGGTTCTCCGAAGCTGATCGGGTGGAAAATATCCGTCGCATAGCAGAGGTCTCAAAACTGTTTATCGATAGTGGTATCATAACGATTGCCGCATTTATCAGTCCTAATAACGATATTCGTGAAATGGCTGCAAATATTATCGGGCAAGATGATTTTCTGGAAATCTATGTCAGTACTCCGCTTGCAGAATGCGAGAAACGTGATGTGAAAGGCCTGTATGCCAAAGCCCGTAAAGGAGAAATTAAGAATTTTACCGGTATTTCGGCTCCGTTCGAAGCTCCGGAACATCCGGCATTGGAGTTGGATACTTCCAGACTTTCACTTGAAGAATCGGTCAACCGTTTGTTGGAGCTGATTCTGCCGAAAGTAAAAAGATAAAGAGAGATTTTATAAAACAAGAATATAATGAAAGAAGAGTATAAATTAAGCCATCTGAAAGAGCTCGAAGCTGAGTCTATTCATATTATCCGCGAGGTGGCTGCGGAATTCGAGAATCCGGTAATGCTTTATAGTATAGGGAAAGATTCTTCTGTAATGGTTCGTTTGGCGGAAAAAGCTTTTTATCCGGGTAAAGTTCCGTTTCCTTTGATGCATATCGATTCAAAATGGAAGTTTAAGGAAATGATTCAGTTCCGTGATGAATATGCAAAAAAGTACGGATGGAATCTGATTGTAGAAAGTAACATGGAGGCTTTTCATGCGGGGGTAGGTCCGTTTACTCATGGAAGTAAGGTACATACCGATCTGATGAAGACCCAAGCTCTGCTACATGCTCTCGATAAATATAAATTTGATGCGGCTTTTGGCGGTGCCCGCCGCGATGAGGAAAAATCCCGTGCAAAGGAGCGTATTTTTTCTTTTCGTGATAAATTCCATCAATGGGATCCTAAAAACCAACGTCCTGAATTGTGGGATATCTACAATGCCCGTGTACATAAAGGGGAGAGTATCCGTGTTTTCCCATTGAGTAACTGGACGGAATTGGATATCTGGCAATACATCCGTCTTGAAAATATACCTATCGTACCGCTTTATTATGCCAAAGAACGTCCGTGTGTAGAGATAGACGGTAATTTGATTATGGCCGATGATGATCGTCTGCCGGAAAAATATCGCGATCAGATTCAGATGCGTATGGTACGTTTTCGCACATTGGGCTGCTGGCCGTTGACAGGTGCAGTAGAAAGTGAAGCCGATACGATCGAAAAGATTGTAGAAGAGATGATGACCACTACGAAGAGTGAGCGTACGACACGTGTGATCGACTTCGACCAGGATGCGAGTATGGAACAGAAGAAACGTGAAGGTTACTTCTAAATTAAAAATTGAAAATTAGAAATTAAAGATGGGAACTACTTTAGATATAAAAGCATTTCTGGATAAAGACGAACAGAAAGATTTACTCCGTCTTCTGACGGCAGGTTCGGTAGATGATGGAAAATCCACTTTGATTGGCCGTCTGTTGTTTGATAGCAAGAAGTTGTACGAAGATCAGCTGGATGCTTTGGAACGTGACAGCAAACGCATGGGAAATGCCGGCGAGCATATTGATTATGCTTTATTGCTGGATGGCTTGAAAGCAGAGCGCGAACAAGGCATTACGATTGATGTGGCATACCGATATTTCTCAACCAACAACCGTAAGTTTATCATTGCCGATACTCCGGGACATGAACAATATACGCGTAATATGATTACCGGCGGTTCGACTGCCAATTTAGCTATCATATTGGTCGATGCTCGTACGGGGGTAATTACTCAGACGCGCCGTCACACATTCCTGGTATCGTTGCTGGGTATCAAACATGTTGTGTTGGCCGTGAATAAAATGGATTTAGTGGATTTCTCCGAAGAACGTTTTAATGAGATTGTTTCGGAATATAAGAAGTTCGTAGACCCACTTGGGATTCCCGATGTGAATTGTATTCCTCTTTCCGCATTGGATGGCGATAATGTAGTAGAAAAATCAGAGCGTACTCCTTGGTATAAAGGTATTTCTCTGCTCGATTTTCTTGAGACGGTGCATATCGACAATGATCATAACTTAACAGATTTCCGTTTTCCTGTACAGTACGTACTTCGTCCTAATCTTGATTTTCGTGGATTCTGCGGGAAGGTGGCTTCGGGGGTGGTTCGTAAAGGAGATCAGGTGATGGCGCTTCCCTCCGGAAAAACTTCACGTGTCAAGAGTATTGTGACTTATGATGGTGAATTGGATTATGCATTTCCGCCACAATCCGTTACCTTGACATTGGAAGACGAGATCGATGTGTCGAGAGGGGAAATGTTGGTTCATACGGATAATCTTCCTATTGTAGACCGTAACTTTGAAGCCATGTTGGTATGGATGGATGAGGAACCGATGGATGTAAACAAATCGTTCTTTATCAAGCAGACCACCAATATGAGTCGTACACGTATCGACAGCATCAAATACAAGGTGGATGTGAATACGATGGAACATTCCGCCGTACCGTTTCTGTCATTGAATGAAATCGCCCGTGTGGTATTGACTACTGCCAAAGAGCTGTTCTTTGATCCGTATCAGAAAAATAAATCGTGCGGTTCCTTTATTCTTATCGATCCGATAACTAATAATACCAGTGCTGTCGGCATGATTATCGACCGGGTCGAGGTGAAAGACATGAATACGACAGATGATATTCCTGTGCTCGATCTTCCGAAACTCGGTATTGCGCCGGAACATTATGAGTCGATAGAAAAGGCGGTGAAAGAATTGGAACGCCAGGGAATTGCAGTGAAAATTATTAAATAATTATTCAATGTGCCAATATGCCAATGGGGCATTGGCTATTCGGTATAATAGCGGGCAATTGACACACTTGACACATTGGTATTTGGCATAATGGTATAGCGATTGCCGTATGGGAATTCGCTGTAATAGCGCAGCCAATTGGCATATTGGCACATTAGCATATTGAAAAATTATTAATTATATTATTAAGATGGGATTACTTGAATTCAATAAACTTCCGATAAATACTTTGGTAGGGGCTGACTGGAAAACTTTTAAAGCCATTACAGGCGGTAGAGATATCGACGCTGCTTATAAAGGAAAATATCGTTTGACAAAGGCTGTATGCCGTTTGCTCTCTACATTGGCTCCTTTGCAAGACAGTCGCTATAATAAGCTTCTGGCAGATAAACCATTGGAGCACGATCCGGTATTCATTTTAGGGCACTGGCGTAGCGGTACGACATTCGTGCACAATGTTTTTTCTTGTGACAAGCATTTCGGGTATAATACAACTTATCAGACTGTTTTTCCTCATCTGATGATGTGGGGGCAACCTTTCTTTAAAAAGAATATGAGTTGGCTGATGCCGGATAAACGTCCGACTGATAATATGGAATTGGCTGTAGATTTACCACAGGAAGAAGAATTTGCGTTGGCAAACATGATGCCGTATACTTATTATAATTTTTGGTTCTTGCCTAAGTACCAGCAGGAGTATGCCGATAAATATTTGCTGTTTGATGATATTTCCGAAGCGGAGTTAAAGGTCTTTGAAGAAACTTTCACTAAGTTGATAAAAATATCATTGTGGAATACACAGGGAACTCAATTTTTGAGTAAAAACCCGCCTCATACCGGGCGTGTGAAAGAACTCGTGAAAATGTTCCCAAACGCAAAATTCATTTATCTGATGCGTAATCCGTATACGGTTTTTGAATCTACACGAAGCTTTTTTACGAATACGATTCAGCCGTTGAAGCTCGAAGATATCAGTAATGAAGAGATTGAAAAGAATATTCTGTCCATCTATGCCAAGTTATATCATAAATATGAAGCCGATAAACAATTTATTCCGGAAGGAAACCTGATGGAAGTGAAGTTTGAGGATTTTGAAGCGGATGCTATGGCAATGACGGAAAATATATACCAAAAACTTTCTATTCCCGGTTTTGAAGAGGCACGTGAGGCCATAGAGAAATATGTAGGCGGTAAGAAAGGGTATAAAAAGAATAAATATAAGTATGACGACCGTACTGTTCAGTTGGTAGAGGCCAATTGGGATTTTGCTTTGAAACAGTGGGGATATAGTCTTTAAAAGAAAGGAGAAACGATGATGAGGAATGCATGTCGCCATTTGTTAGCAACAGGTTTTGCTGCACTATGCTCAACGGCTGCCATAGCGCAGCATAAAGTCGAAATGCTCCCGTTTGGGGATATGGATCAGTGGGTTAATAGAGAAATTAAGGAATCCGGTATAATTGGCGGCCATACTAAAAATGTATATGCCGTAGGTCCTACTCAGACGATTACCGGTGTGAAAGCCTATAAAAATTTAGGTGGTTCTCCGTGGGCTACTTCCAATGTATTGGCTAAAGTTGCCGGTGTGGTTAAGACCAATACTTCTGTGTTTCCGGAAGAACGGGGCGATGGTTATTGTGCTCGCTTGGATACCCGTATGGAAAGCGTGAAAGTGTTTGGCTTGGTAGATATTACGGTGCTTGCAGCCGGCTCTATGTTTCTTGGGTCTGTTCATGAACCGATTAAGGGGACTAAGAATCCCAACAAGATGCTGGAAATGGGAATACCGTTTACAAAGCGTCCGATTGCCCTTCAGTTTGATTATAAAGTGAAAATGTCCGATCGGGAGAATCGAATCCGTGCAACCGGATTTAGTAAGATTACAGATGTTGCAGGAAAAGATTTTCCGGCTGCTATTTTATTGCTTCAGAAAAGGTGGGAAGATGCAGACGGTAATATTTTTGCGAAACGTGTTGGTACGATGGTAGTACGGTATTATACGACAACCGATTGGCACAATAATGCTACTTATGAGATCCTTTATGGTGATATAACCGGTAATCCGGCGTATAAGGCACATATGATGCGTTTACAAGTTGAAGAACGTTATGCGCTTAACAGTAAAGGTGAAAGCGTTCCCGTTCACGAAGTTGCTTGGGGGGAAGAAGGAGATGAACCGACTCATATGGTGCTCCAATTTACTTCCAGCCACGGTGGTGCTTATATCGGATCTCCCGGTAATACATTCTGGGTGGATAACGTGAAGTTGATCTACTGATAAGTATAAAAGGTATATATAATAAAGGAAGCGAGTTGTAATCGGTTAGATTGCAGCTCGCTTTTTTGTATCTTGTCACATATCTGTTTCTGTTGTTTTTAAGATATTCTTATGTCATGAGTAAAAGTATAAAAAAATAAGGTGTCCGATTGGAACGAACACCTTATCTCTATTTTTTATTTTTGCTGTCATTCCATAATAACTACACGGTTCAGTGAGTCTTTATCAAACATATTGGGAGTTCCGCCATTTCCGATCAGTTCAAGTTGTTTTTTGTCTACACCTTCTTTAATAAAGGCGTCGTAAACAGCTTGGGCACGTTTTTCAGACAATTCCTGGTTCCATTTAACACTGCCTGTAGCCTGATCGCAATAACCTGCGATTTTGTACTTCTTATCGGGATTAGCTTTCAGTATCTTGGCTGCTAATTGAATATTAACCATGCCATAGTCGTCAATCTTAGCACTACCTATTTTGAAGAAAATAGCACGTGGACCAGCAACTTGCACCTCTTTTACTACCTCTTGAGTTACAGGACGAGCATTGACCATAGCATTCTTTGTATCAGCTAAATCAGTTTGTGCCTGAGCTAATTCATTACGATATTTGTTTAATTCGTCGTTAATAGCGCTTTGGTCAATTTTAGAATTACAAGATACAAATTTTTTGCCACCAAACGTATAAGTTGCACCGGCTGTCAAGTGAATATATCCGTCTGTTTTACCACTGCTGTATGCACCCAGAATGGAAGGGGTAACCTGTCCGCGAGCTTCTATATCGATGGCCCATTTCGGATTGATATTGAATTTTGCCCCCAAGCCAAGACTTGCACCGACCAGGCAACGGACCTCATGATCTTTTGGAGTACTTTTTTCAGGAACAAGAACACCCTTGACGTATGTCTGTCCGTTTTCCACTACCTTTTCAGAATTGTAGAATGCATCCCATCCTTTGAAATTTTTTACTACATTCATAGAAGGACCGATGAAGAAATTCAGTTCAAACACGCGTCCCGGTTTATAACCACAGAACAAGTTTGTCAGATTCATCATACCATCCAAATTAATGCCGAAGTAATTTTCTTCTCTTTTTACTTCGGGAGCATTAACGCTCTCAAATGGATAGTTGGTAGTCATTTTGGAGTTCCATCCATATACTTGGCCACGGAATCCCCAGACTGGAGTAACGAACTTACCCACTGATACATTAATCAGTGGTGTCAAATTTTTGCCGAATTTACTATCCGGATTGGTAGTTCCTTGTACTCCTGCACCCACACTGATAAAGATATTATCCTTCCAACTTTCACTGTAGGATTTCTCTTTAGTTTGTGCAGAAACAACAGTTGTAGTTCCAGCCAATAATAAAGATAATAATACTAATTTATTTTTCATTGTTTTTCTTTTTTATATTCAACTCTTTTTATTCATATTCGCTATTTTATTCTCCCAGCATCTTTTTATTTCAAGCAAAACCTGAACATTAATCCACCGGTGAAATATTTCATTTTCTGTAATTCCACCTGCGCATGCAAATGGTTGAACAGCAAATAAGTGGCACCTAACGCAAAATCTTTCGAATCATATTCGGCTATCAATCGTAATTGTGGATGAAAAGACGGATTATAACTAATCCCGGCAGCAACACCATTCAATCTATAATCTTTTCTTCGATTATATAAATAGGAGAGGTGTATGCCTATCGTCTCTTTTTTTATATCCACATGCTTGGAAGCAGCAATATAGAAACGACTGTAATATCCGTTTCCCCGTTCTGAAGCGATTACATCTCCCGAGGATGTGAATGGGTCGGATGTTCCCAGCACAACCGCCGGCATGTATTTCCAAAACTGTCCCTCTTTCAATACTCGCAAACGAACCGAAAAATACCGGTCTTGATTCGTAAAGCCTGTGTAACCATAGGGCTTTAAGCCTAACGCTTCGGCCTTAAAAAGCGTACAGGTGTATGCTACTTCCAGCCATGGCATAATGGTTACATTCAGGTAATAATTGTACGTATGGTAATACCATGTAGGAGGAGTTATCTCCTTATTCAAAAAGTTAGCACCCAGCATCACCGTCTTATCTTTCTGCATTTCTGCTGAAGGAGTATGCAGCAATCCCGTAGTACCATAAGTCAATTGAGCCGAAAGCATAAATGTACAGCATAAAAACAGACAGCTAACTATAATTCGTTTTTGCATCTTATTTCCTTTTACTTTAATCTATACTTTCGGTTCAATGATTCAATATTTATTCGCTAACAATAATACCACCACCGGCATTTAAGTCATCACCGTGTCCATGACCATGGCCATGACCGATAGGTAATGTTTTTGCTGTAACCTCGTGGCCCGATACTGATTTAACGATTACTTCAACTGTCTTACCATTCAATATAAATTTATAAGTAGTAATGGTATATACAGTTTTTACTTGAATTGATTCGACATAAGTAAAAGGATCAACGGTAAATGTTAACTCTTTGTCTTCTTTTTTAAACTCACTGTTTATAGGCTCTCCTCTGGAAGTAAATATATTTTCAATGGTTGATTTTACTATGCTTTGAGCATTTTCATTTTTAAATACTTTAGCTATAGATTCTTCCAAAGATTGATAGATAGCCCCTGTAGGTGCGTCTTTGAATGTGATTTTCAAATTTTGCGTTTGATCTGTGTTGTTCTGCTGGTTAACTTCCTTAGTATATGAGTTTCCATATTCATTTTCACCAGAAGTACCATCATCAAGTGTCCCTACAACAGCTGCACGGAATTGTGAGAAGTGCGATACTAACATTGTATATTCCTTTTTGTCGGTAACAACTTCGTCATTATCATTGTTTCCACTAACTCCCCAAAGACCTGTAACTTTGTCTTTGTATTCAAGCTGCAATGAACCTAATTCTCCTTCATATGGGTCAGCAAATGTGACTTTAAGCGGGTTTCCTACGAACATAGCACCATCCGGATTACCGTAGAAACTACGTAAAACTTTGGGCTGAGTACCTTCTGCATCCAGATTTCCCGTAGGGGCCTTTTCTTCTTTTACATCTCTGGTCAATATAATCGGTGATATTAACGGAGTTCCTTCAGATGTCTGGATTGTTGTTCCTTTTTCAATCACAATAACAGTTTTGTCTTCTGGAGTTCCATTGCCGTTCATTACAGTCGTTTTTTCGGCTTCAACCTTACCGGTTTCGGGATCTACATCCGGAGTAACTTGACCTTGTTCACCATCGCCTGGTTCGGTTGTTTCATTTATAACAATGATACCATCCTTATTTGCTGTGAATGGGATAGAAATGTTCTTATTGATTGCTGTAGTACCTTTAGCAGGATCGTATACAAATGTTACAGGCATTTCTATAGGAGCCAAAGGTTCTCCTTTTGAGTTAATCTTGGATACCTTTGCAGTTATTAGCCATTGTTTCAGATTGCTGGCTTTAGCTTTATTTGCCGGTATTTCTATTTCAAATGAGAAATGATTTGTGTTGTATACGGCAGTACTTGGATCATTAAGTTTGATAGATTGGGCCATAACCATGTTGCCAAGTGCATCAACTACTTCACCCATTAATATGACTTTTGTAGGTTCATCTTCTTTAGTGGGCTCTTTTTGCAAATATACTATAATTGTTTGTGCTGCTATACCACTTTCGTTTTTCATGGCTGGCAGTTCAATAGTCACTTGTCCTGTATAGTATTTGTCTGCTGTGGCAGTCAAAGTGTAAGTTCCGTGAGCAATTGATGATGCAGTAGACCCTGGATTTCCATTAAAATTAAATGTGACACCGCTTATCTCTACTTTTGTATCAATGTCAAAAGCCTTGAATGTTAAATTATAAACAACATCTTTAAGCTCTGCCGGTTTATCACTTTCGAATACAATTGTTATTATTTGGTTTCCGCAATTAGGAACAGTGTATCCTTCTGTGATAATGTCTTTTGTACCTTTGGTGGCTTTTATTTTATATTTTCCTTCGTCTTCATTATTTATAGTGAATGTGAAACTTGCAGATTTGGTAATCGTTTTAACGGCTGTTGTTGTCCCTTCTTTGAAAAGTTCAATCTTATCGGCCATTACAGCGTTGCCATTGTCATTGATTATGGTACCTGACAAAGTTGTGAATGTTTCTTTTGAATCTACCGGAGTCAGTGAGATTACAATCGTTTTCTTGATGAAATCATTCTCCGTGGCTGATTCTGCTACTTCCTCAAGGGTAATATGGGTAACATTTGATTTGAATTTATCTGTTGTTGTGGTGGTTGTAATGGCATATTCACCAGGGGTAAATTTGCCTTCTGCCGGATTACTGGTGATTCCCTCAGTTTCTTTGTTTATAGATTCACCTGTAAGTGCATTCTTATAAACATACGTCAACATGTAATTTCTTGGGTATGTAGGTGCTATTGGCTTTTGGGCTATGATTGTAATATTTTGATTACCACAAGCAGGAATACTGTAAATACCGGATATAACAGGAGTCAAATTTCCTACAGTAACCTGAATTTTATATTCACCCTTTTCTTTGTCATTTACAGTAAATACAAAGTTAGCACTATTTGTAATCGTTTTTTCGTTTACCACTGTACCATCTTTCAGTAATTCAATTTTGTCAGCCAACAGGGAATTACCATCTTTGTCAACAACAACACCAGCTAATGTTGTATAAGTATCTTCTTTATCAGGATCTGCCGGAGTAATAAGAAGTTCTACGATTTTGTTTATGTAGTCGTCTTTTGTTTCTGATTCTACATAAGGTAGAGAAAGCAATGTGACACTTGATTTAAATGCTTTTTCAATAGCTTGAGTTCTGATGGTGTAATTGCCGGATGCTAATCCGTTATAATTCGTTACGGCAGTTCCATCAGCCGATTTTATAGTCATTCCCATTTGGTCACTTATATCCGATGCTATTTCTTCTCCAGTAACAGCATTTTTATAAATAAACGTCAAATTGTATGGTCTCGGATACATAGAAACATTTTTCTTCATTATTACATCCACAGGATAAACTGCATTTCCGTTTTCTATTTTGTTCAACACAACAGTCCGTACAATGGCTTTTCCACCGTTGTATGTTTCATCATTTGCTTTGAAGGACAGGCTAACGGTTTTAGTTTCTTCATTGAACTCGGCGATCTTTATGCTATAAGAACCATCAAAAGACAGAGTTTGAGACGTTCCATCAGTATAGGTTACATTTCCTTGAATATTCTCTCCAGTTTCAGCATCTGTTACAACTCCTGATATTACATAAACAGGGGTTAGGGGATTACTGTTTCCTCCGGGAGAATTTGCATCCAAGCCGTCATCCTTATAACATCCGGTCATGAAGGCCCCGGATATAGCCAAAGTGAGTAATGCTATTTTTGCACTAAGCTCACTTAACAAACTTTTCTTTTTCATCTCAATAAAATTAAAAATTTAGTAATTCTGATTTAATAAAATATGGATTAAAACTATTATTTTGCATTATGTTTTCGCTTGGATTCGTACGGTATCCCATGTAGTAATATCGTTCATTTCCTGCGTTGTAAGCTATCCCCATGTTGTGGGATGGTGTAATACGCGGGATATATCCTCTCCTCTTATATTTATAAGGAGGCAATGCTACTTGAAAACGAAAGCCACCATTCGATTTTGCCCCTTTTGCTTTCATGGCGTAAAAACCGATAGAAGTATAACGGAAATGTCTGATCACATCCAACCGCATGCCTTTTTCGCCTAATAAATATTGTTCAGCCTTTAATGTAGTCTGAATATTGTATTCCGGCCAATAAAAACTCCCTCCGATGCTCCAAGTAATCCTTCGTTTTGTGCCATAGGTACAGCTAAAACCGTCCCAATAATAAGTTCCGGTAACACCCAATCTGGCTTCTATACTGAAGTGTTCGTTTTTAAATGGATGAAATAATTTCAAATCACCTCCGTACCGGTCTCCGTTAAATGCTCCTACTGTCAATGTCCCCCATATATTATAAGGTAGGCGTACCGTTTGTTGTAGCGTTAGAAATCCCGGATGGATTTTTCCCAAGTGATTTCCATAGCCATCATTGTATACCGGAAACACCATCTGTGCTGTTAATTTCATTCCTTTCCAAAAAGAAACTTCTATGGCCGGTGACAGATTAAGTAATACTTGGTATATTTGTGTAATTACCAGGTTTTTAAGTGAAAGTTCCGGGTATACAGTGATATCTACTTTGAATAGCGAACTGTTTTTTCTCTTTTCTCTGATTGCTTGCTTCCAATTCTCACCTAAGTTGTAACTTACCTCCCAGTCTTGACGGTTGACATTAGATGTACTATCTTCGCTAATTGGTTGATAGTAAAGGGAAATCTGTGGAATGTTGTTGTCTAATATGATTAGCCGGCATGGCTTTTTCTCCGGATATGGGAATAACGATATAAAAGAAGAAATTTTACGAAACTAAACTGTTATATAACTGAATATTAAATGTTCATCAGGTAAAAAATAAAAAAGAATAAAAAGTGCGTTTATTACCTATAATAACGTTATATTTGTTACCAATTTGATATTTCTATTTTTATGGTAAAAGAGGAATTTTTTTCTACACTTGATTTATTTAAAAAAGGAATAGCAAAAACAAATGGCGACGCACAATACATTACAGGGCACTTTGAATAAATTATTCATTGTATTTTAACCGAAAGAGCATTTTTTATTTTCTTGAAAATAATAAAAGCCGGTAACACTTTCTTAATCATCCACGACACAGGATGTTACTGACTTGTTACTCCCTATGTAGAGCTGTATGCATTAATTACATGGAAAGGATTCTAAAATGAAAAAAGAAATTAAAATAAAAGAGCCGATAAGGCTTCGGACAAAAGAATTGCTAAACGGATGTTATTCTCTTTACCTCGACATCTACATAAATGGAAAGAGAAAATATGAATTTTTAAAACTTTATATAATCCCCGAACGCAGTAAAGTCGATAAAGAAAGAAATGCAGAAACATTAAGGTTAGCTAATGCTATCAAAGCTGAAAAAATCGTAGCATTGCAAAACGGTAAATATGGCTTTAATTTGAATAAGAAGAGGTTAAACATATCACTCACAGATTATATCCAGTATCTGGCACACAGAGACTCTGTAAAAAAATCAAAGAAAACGTTGATGAATACGTTGATTTATCATCTTCAACGATATGACAAAAAAGGTATTTTATTAAAAAACATAGATAAGGAATATATTTTAAAATTTATAAAATACTTAAGTACAGCTAATCAAGAACATAGCAGAAAAGAAAATTAGCGCCAACACACAAGTCTGTTATTTTAAAGAGCTGAATTACTGTCTAAACTATGCTGTTGTTGAAGATATTTTGCCCTTAAATCCTATGAACAAGATAAGAAATGAAGACAAACCTAAAAGAAAAAAGACAGAACGGGAGTTCCTGACCATTGAAGAACTTAAAGCCCTGTCTCAAACGGATTTCTACAATAAAACACTGAAACAGGCCTTTCTTTTCAGTTGCTTTTGCGGGTTAAGGCATTGTGATATTGTTGCTCTGACGTGGGGGAATCTTAAAAGAGATAATATGGGTAAAACCCAGCTACATATAGTGCAACAAAAGACCCAAGAAGTTATTTCTTTACCTCTTAGCAAAGAGGCTTTAAAACAGTTACCCAAACGCAATGGCGCATTAGATACAGATATTATTTTCCATGACTTGATATCATTGGGAAGGACAAATGAGATCTTATCGCGTTGGGCCCAAGCTGCCGGTATCAATAAACATATAACCTTTCATGTGGCAAGGCATACACATGCAACAATGATGATTACATTGGGAGCAGATCTTTATACAGTTTCTAAACTGTTGGGACATACAAATATTCAAACAACTCAAATCTATGCAAAGATTGTCGACGAAACCAAAAGCAAAGCAATTGATTTAATACCCGATCTGACACAAGTCTGATAATCAATATATCGCGATAATTGTTATTTTTACGGCCCAAAGTGTGTACCTTTGTATATATAAAGTACGTATTTAATTTTTAGCTAAATATGTATTTTGTATCTCAAAAGTACATATTTTTAATTTTAATCCGCAATTGCTTTCTTTATGCAATAATATTTCACAACATATTACAATTAATCTCTGTTTTAGCTAAAGATCGAAAATGGAATAAAATATTTTTTCGTTTCCAGTTGTATTTTGGTATTAAAAAAGTCATTTATCGAATATTTTGCAATGTTAAGTGGCTTGTTTTTCAAATTAGAGCAATATGGATAAAAAAAAATGATACAATATTTTAATTTTTAGTGTAAGATTCTTTGCTATTATTAAAAATGTCTCTATTTTTGTAACGTGTTTTGCAACATTGCAAGTGATAAGTGAAAATAAAAGGATGAGGATATAGGATCTCTTACATGAATACAAACTTGATACATAACAATATAACGCGTTATATAGCGATCTTTCTTTTCTGTTTGCTTCCCTTAAAAGGTGTGTGTCAGACAGGTGAAGAGACTGTTGATGTATTAGTTGGTATGGGATTTGAAAACGTGGGTTGGCATGAGAACGATAAAGAACGTGTGTATGTTATGGAAAATGCTGCATATCGTTTAAATGGGGTAGGACTCGGTAAAGCTGTTGATGTTGTTCAAAGGATGGGTTTACCGGAGAAAAAGCCATGTCGAATAATTATACTTGACAATAATGTACCTCAAATTTCTCTTTATTATCAACCCGTTATCGGTGACAGTATCCCCGAAGTCAATCGCCAGGATTGGGTAGTGAGCTATAATCTTGGAGATAACTGGAGGAAACTAATCAAAGGTAATGGCTTGAATAGTTCTCTATTTAAGGTAGATGTTGTGGTCTATCCCGAATTGTCATTGAAAAACTTAGTATTAACGCAAATATACCAAGTTTTGTTCAATTTGTCACCAGCTATTGAAGTTTCTTTTTGGAAAGGGATGAAATTAACGGCTCAGATGGTGTTTCCGGTATACAATGATGGTTATGGTGATCGGTTGGGGAAAATCCATCCGGGGTTTCTGACACTACAGCAAACGGTACGGTTGCCTTATAATATATGGGGCACGTTGGAGGTAGGTACTTTCAATGCTGGGCGATATGGAGCGGATTTAAAATTGTTTCATCCATTTAAAAACGAACGTTTCAGTGTAGAGGGTAGGTTGGGGGTAACTGCAGCTTATTATTGGGATGGCTTTGAATTGATATACGGCACCAAGCGAAGGGTGACGTGGAGTGTCGGTGGGAGTTTTTATTGGCCGGAATACAACGTTCAGACCACATTAAAGGCTGAACAATATCTATTAGGTGAAAAAGGCATACGGTTGGATGTGATCAGACATTTCCGTTATGCCTCTATTGGGTTTTATGCCATGAAAGCAGATGGCGTAAAAGCAAATGGTGGTTTTCGTTTTCAAATAGCTTTGCCGCCTTACAGATATAAAAGAAAGGGATATATTCCGCGTGTTACGCCTTCAAAGAATATGGGAATAGCGTATAATGCGGGGAATGAACGATATTATTATCAGGGATACCGGGCGAATCCGGGAGCTAACATTATGCAAGCAAATAGTTTTAATCCATATTTTATTAAATCAGAATTACTAAATTTTTAATTTTATTGAGATGAAAAAGAAAAGTTTTTTAGGTGTTGTGAGTGCAAGGATAGCGCTACTCACTTTAGCTTTGTCCGGGGCGTTAATGACCGGATGTTACAAAGAGGACGGACTGGATGCCAGTAAGCCCGGCGAAACTGTTACACTACCGGATGCTGCTTATACAATTTCAGGATCTGTCACAGATATTGAAACGGGTGATGGTGTTAACTTAACAGCAGTTGAAACAAATGTTGGTACTGCTACTATCTTAGGTGACGGTTCGTATGCTGTAAAAATCAGCAAATTTACTGAGAGTGAGAAAGTGGTGAATTTGATTTTCAAAGCTGAAGGATATAAAGATGCTAAAAGAACTGTATCTGTTGCTAAAATAGAAGATGGGCAAACTGTAGTATATCCTCTGTCGGTTGTTATGAAAAAGGATATTCCTGCAAAAGAATATGTAGACGTTGTATATGATCTTACATTTGCTGTGAAGGATGCACAGACAGGAGCAGTTATTGAAGGTATTACTCCCGAAGTAACTCCTGCAGCGAATAGTGAGGGGAAATATGCAGCAGGTGAATATCTTGTGAAAACTGCTGCTAATGATAAGTATTATTCAAGTGCAACAGTTGTGAGCCTTCCGGCTATGCAGGTAGAAAAAGGTGAAAATAATGTAATCAGCAAGGCTATTGTACTGTTGGTTGAACCGGTTACTATTACGGAACCTGTTTATATCAATATTTCCGGTGCGGTAACAGATAAAAACGGTAAGGCGCTTGAGGCTGACGAAATTGTATTGTATGCAGATGGACAGGTTGCAAAAACTATTTCTGCTGCCAGTGAATTCCGCTTTACTGTGGAAAAGGCTGATGTGACTTATCAGGTTGGTGCTAAAAAAGGGGCTGCTGAAATTAAATCGGCTGAGATTAATGCAGATGGTGGAAATTACGATTGCATATTGGTATTTACTGAAATAGGTGAAGAGGCTACTGTAAAATTGCCTTATGTATTGGATGTAAACGTAGTTGATGCAGATACGAAACTTCCGGTAACTGCCGAGGTGAAAATAAATGGTGCTGCAATTCAGGCTTCTTATGATGCAGGTATTTATACTGTTACTGCAACTGCAACCGGATATCAGAAGGCAGAAGTTAAAGTAGCTTTGGAAGTGGTATATGGCAAGGCCGGTGATAAAGTATATCGTGTGATCGATATTGAAATGGTAAAAGAAGAAAAGCCGGAAATTGAATATGTTAGAATTTACGGTGCAACTGTAGATAAATATGGAGTTTTGGCTGAATCACAAGTAATAAGACTGGAAGGCGCTAATATTCAGCCTGTTTATAATAGTTCTAATTTTGATTTTACAGTTGAAAAAGATGCCGCTTCTTCTTATACCATTTATTCGGAAGTGGTTAACTCGACAGCTACCGGAGTGATTGCAGCAAAGGGAAAAGTTACCATAACGGATGTTACTGCTTATTATCAGGTTTTATCTTACCCATGTAAGGTTGAGAATGGTAAAGAGGTGATCGAAGCCGGTGAGGGCGCTACAGGTACAATAATACCGGATGTTGATTCAAATGGTAAGGTGCTTGAGACTGTATCTAATATTATGGCCGACGGTACTACTGTTACTTTGAAAGAAAATACAGTGATTACTCCGGCAGATGCAACTCTGATTTTGGTTAGAAACTTGGCTGATGAAGCTGCTCCGGGCGATAATGATAAAACAGGAACTACGCCATTGTCAATTCGTAGCTATATCGGTTTGCCTGATGGCCTGACATTTGCTGGAAATCCGTTGCTTATTAGCTTTGCTGATGATTATAACGGTCAGTTGGGTGATCTTAATCTGGAATATGAAGGAACTGACGGAGTATGGTCTCTTGATCCGAAGGGTGATAAGGGGGTTAAACTGTCAGGTGGTGTTTACACGATGAATATTGAGCACTTCTCTAAATTCCGCGCAGCTATTGATTTAGGTATCTCAGAAGAATCAGGAGTTGTGAAGAGTGATTATACTTCATTCCCTGTAGGACGCATGAATAATAATGATGTAGAAATTGATGTTCATGTGACTTGTACTGGTTTGAAAGCGGGTGTTAAATATGAGAATTATGATCAGTTAGTAGCAGAAGTGAAACAGAAATTCTCTAATGAGAATGTGCAGAATGTAGTGCTTACCGCTATTCAGGATGCTTATGCAGACGTTAAGAAGGAGTTTGAAACGGTAACGCTTGAAGGAGATATTAAAGTTCCGGCATTTACTCTGTTGAACTCTGTTTCTGTTGAAACTAAAGAAGTTACAAAACCTTGTACTGTTACTGTAAACAATATTCAGATCCAATTCAATGTTCTTACAGTTGAATACTTGAAGGTGGTTACTTTGGAGAAAGACATGACACATATCGGTCACAGTCATGGTCATGGCAATGATTTGAATGCCGGAGGCGGTATCATTGTAGGCGAATAATAAGATATACTGATTTTTGAACCGAAAGTATAAATAATAAAGTAGAAATAAATGCTAAAACGAATCATAACCACTTTGGTATGCTTGTGCTGTACATTTATGCTTTCGGCTCAATTGACCTATGGTACTACAGGATTGCTGCATGCCCCTTCAGCGGAAATGCAAAAGGATAAGACAGTAATGTTGGGTGCTAATTTTTTAAATAAGGAGATAACTCCTCCTACGTGGTATTACCATACGTACAATTATTATCTGAATGTAACCATTATGCCATGGTTGGAAGTTGCCTATACTTGTACGCTTTTCAAAGCGGAAGCATTGGGGCTGAAGCCTTACGGTTATACAGGCTTTACGAATCAGGACCGGTATTTTTCGGTTCGTTTGCGAGCATTGAAAGAAGGACAGTTTTGGAAATATACACCTGCCGTCGTGTTGGGAACTTCTGATCCATTTACATCCTCGGGAGATGTAATTGCTTCAGAACGGGGGAACGGATATTACAGTCGTTTCTATATTGCCGCTTCCAAGCATGTGGATATAGGAAAAGAGACGATAGGGATACACCTTTCTTATTTATATAATCGAAGAAAAGATTATAAATTGAATGGTGTGGCTGCCGGAATTAGTTATAATCCGTCTTTTCATCCGCAGCTACGATTGATAGCCGAATACGATTCAAAAGATTTTGCGATGGGAGCCACTTATTTGCTTTTTAATCATTTGCATGCACAGGTGGAGCTGCAGAGAATGAAATACCTCACCGGCGGATTGATGTTCAGATTTTGTCTGAAATGAAATGATGGTAAAGAGCGGATATGAATAAGAAGAGTTGAATTTATTAATAAAGAGAAAAAATGAATAGTAAATTAGTAATATTATCTCTGTTGTTAGCTGGAACTGCAACTGCTGTTTCTGCACAGACTAAAGATAAATACTACAGCGAGAGCTGGAAGGATAATATCTATATCAGTGTAGGAGGTGGAGTGCAGGCTACAACGAATCCGGATACTAAATTCGGGAAGTCTATTACCCCTCTGGTGAATCTGTCAATTGGAAAATTGATTAATCCTATCTGGGGATTCCGTGGCCAAGTATACGGATGGAGCTCGAAGATGGAAACAAATTATCCGTTTGAGAGTTTGAATGCGCCGAAAGTGGAAAGAAAAGAAAACTACATTGGTATCAATTTGGATGGTACTTTGAACCTGACAAACTTGTTCTGTGGCTATAAACCGGGGCGCGTATTTGAATTGAACTTTTTTGCCGGTCCTTCTATGAATGTAGTGAAAAACTATTGCCATTGGGATGTCGTTTATTCGGAACATAAGACGGTGGAAGACGGACATACGGTTATCAAGAAAGAGTTGGATTATGATCGTACAAGACCTACCGGTCATGAACTTCGTTGTTTAGTTGGTGCCAGTCTTGGTTTAGGTGCTAAGTTCAATATCAATCCGAAATGGGCCATCGACGTAGAAGCTCGCGGACAGGTTACTCCTTCTGTTTTGGGTGCATATAGCAGTGGTAACACCGACGGTTACCTTCATCTGACAGCCGGTGCTACTTATACATTTGGCGGCAAGAAGTTTGTTTCTTGCAGTTCTAAAGTCGATCAGAATGCTATTAACGATGAGTTGAACAAGTATCGCGATGAATTAGCCAAAGCTCAGAGCGATTTGGCTGATACTAAAAACGCGATGGCAAATACTAAGCCTGTTGTTCAGGAGGTTGTGAAAGAAGTTGAAGTTGCTGGTCCGCGTGCTGTTTTCTTTAAGATAGGCAGTGCTAAGATCGACGATTACGGAAAGGTCAACATTCAGTTGGCTGCTAAATTGATGAAGGCCAATCCTGATAAGAAGTACAAAATCGCAGGATATTGTGACAGTGCAACCGGTAGTGCAAAATGGAATAAAGAGTTGTCTGAAAAACGTGCTCAAGCAGTTTATGATGCTCTTGTGAATGAGGGAGTTAGTGAAGAACAAATGGAACTCATTGGCTATGGTGGTACTGCTAATATGTTCGGCAAAGATTTCTTGAATCGTGTAGTAATTCTGGAATAAAATATGGATTAACAGAGCTTTGCTCTGAATTTTAAGGGAAAGGATGTCTGTAAATAGGCATCCTTTTTTTGTATGGCAATGGGTTATAATCAAAATAATAATTGTATTTTTGTCCCCAATTATGAGTAGAATATTAGCAATAGACTATGGTAGGAAGCGTACGGGAGTAGCTGTCAGTGATGCGATGCAGATCATTGCAAACGGTTTAACTACTGTACCTACGCATGAATTATTGGATTTTATAACCGGTTATGTACAAAAAGAACCGGTAGAGCGTATTCTTGTAGGTCTGCCTAAACAGATGAATAATGAAGCATCCGAGAGTATGAAGTATATTGATCCGTTTGTCCGTTCTCTAAAGAAAAGACTGCCGGAAATCCCTGTTGAATTTGTGGATGAACGTTTCACTTCTGTGCTGGCACATCGTACCATGCTGGAGGCCGGATTAAAGAAAAAAGATCGGCAAAATAAGGCCTTGGTTGATGAAATCAGTGCTACCATTATTTTGCAAACATATCTTGAAAGCAAACGTTTTTAATATAGAGAATAATATAATAAAATAGCAATAGTAAAATATGATCTTACCAATTTACACATACGGCCAACCTGTATTGAGAAAAGTGGCCGAAGACATTACCCCTGATTATCCGGAATTAAAGAAACTGATTGAAAATATGTTTGAGACGATGGTGCATGCGGATGGTGTGGGACTTGCGGCACCTCAAATCGGACTTCCTATCCGGGTGGTGACAATTACGTTGGATCCTCTGTCGGATGAGTTCCCTGAATTTAAAGATTTTAACCGGGCATACATTAATCCGCACATTCTTGAAGTCGGTGGCGAGGAAGTGGCAATGGAAGAAGGTTGTCTCAGTTTGCCGGGTATTCATGAAACGGTGAAAAGAGGGAATCGGATTCACGTGAAGTATATGGATGAAAATTTTGTAGAGCATGATGAAGTGGTTGAAGGATATCTTGCACGTGTGATGCAGCACGAATTTGATCATTTGGATGGAAAAATGTTCATTGACCATATTTCGCCGCTTCGCAAGCAAATGATAAAGGGTAAATTAAATACCATGCTGAAAGGAAAGGCTCGCAGCTCTTATAAAATGAAGCAAATAAAATAATACTGTATGTAGGCTTATTGGGTGGGCAGATATTCTGTTTATTGATCAAGAAACAAAAAAGAAATATTATAAAAATTGAAACGGTTTCTAAGTAATCGTGAAAAGGTAAGTTGTGACAGAGCGTTAATCCAACCCATATACTTCACATCAATGTAACTCCTGCCTGCTTGAAAAAGACGTAGCATCTCTTTCAAAAAGACATAGTGCCTTTCAAAGAAAGACGTAGCATCTCTCCGAAAAAGATGTAACAGGTTTCAACGGAAAGATGTGCAGGTTTTAAAAAAAGATGTAGCATCTTTTTTCCGGTGAATGTTTTTTATTCTTCAGAATGTCTCTTTTGTATGTTTTTCATCCCTTTCACCGCCTTCACCTTTTTGCTTCACTGCTTTGTTCATCGGCAATATTGGGTGAAGGGCGGTTGTCGTTTTTCTGTCTCTGTGCAAATGTCTCCCAAGTATTGGGTATACGGGCGATGAACACCGAGCATACGGGTGGTGAGTACCGGGCATACGGGCGGCAAACACGATTACCGAGAGACTGGAACGTGCCTTCACCCTGTATTACAGATGAATAGGGAGCTTGATTAAAAAAGGTGAAGCCGGTGAAGGGGGGAGATTCTATGTGAATAATATATTCCGATGGACAAAAACGTCCTTTAGAGGAAACTTCCAAAATGAAATGATCCGATCAAACCGGAACAATAGGTGCCAGATTATTTTTAAAACATTACTAAATCCGTTTTGGCAGGATAATTATTTAACATTGTTAATTGATTTTTCCAAAGTACGGTTTCCTCCCGATAAAACATTAATTCTTTAAGTGCAAGAAATAGTATTCTTATTGCCAAAGAATACTATTTAACACAGTCTTAATAACGCTTTCTTGTATTAGAGAAAATAGACCCTTCTTCTTTAGGAAATACTTGTTTATATGATTGATATACAGTTGTTTGGCTTGATGTGCTGCTTTCCATGAAATCTTCTTGTATTGCAAACTCGAAAAAATACAGTTTGCCTCTACTTGTCATATTGACAAGTAGAGAGTTTGTTTTAAATTCATATTGAAGTAGTTTTTATGTCGCATCAAATGCTCAAAAAATATAAAAAGTTATCTGATATCCCTGTATAATAGACGAAAAGCATTACTTTTGTTTCATTTATTAAGTATATTCAAAAGCCAATGATAAAAAAGATATTAGTAGCTCTTCTGCTGCTACCTACACTGGTATGTGCTCAGATAAATACGGAACGGGTAATGATGATAGCCCGTAATGCTCTTTATTTTGAGGATTATGTGCTTTCTATTCAATATTTTAACCAGGTGATTAATGCAAAGCCTTATCTGTATGAACCTTATTTTTTCAGGGGATTGGCAAAAATAAATCTGGATGATTTTCAAGGTGCGGAAGCTGATTGTGATAAAGCGATCGAACGTAATCCTTTTGTAGTGGGGGCTTATCAGATTCGTGGCTTGGCACGTATTCGTCAAAATAAATACGATGGGGCGATTGAAGATTATAAAAAAGCTTTGCATTACGCGCCGGAGAATATTACACTTTGGCATAATCTGACCTTGTGCCATATTCAAAAGAAAGATTACAAGGCTGCGGAAGATGATTTGGAAAAGCTGCTTACAATCTCTCCTAAATATACACGCGCTTATCTGATGCGGGGAGAGGTTGCACTGAAACAACAAGACACTATTAGGGCGTTAAAAGATTTCAATACGGCTATCGAATTGGATAAATACGATCCGGATGCATGGTCTTCCCGGGCAATTGTCCAATTGCAACAATCCAAGTATGCCGAGGCGGAAGCGGACTTTAATCAAGCAATTCGCCTGAGTGCACGGAATGCCGGAAATTATATAAATCGTGCGTTGGCCCGTTTTCATCAAAATAATTTGAGAGGTGCCATGAGTGATTATGATCTGGCATTGGATATTGATCCTAATAACTTTATCGGACATTATAACCGTGGTCTGTTGCGTGCTCAAGTAGGTGATGATAATCGTGCGATTGAAGATTTCAACTTTGTGCTCGAGATGGAGCCCGATAACATGATGGCTACATTTAATAGAGGTTTGCTACGTGCGCAGACCGGAGATTATCGGGGGGCGATAGAAGACTATACGACTGTGATCAACCAATATCCTAACTTCTTGGCCGGTTATTACCAGCGTGCTGAAGCGCGTAAAAAAATTGGAGACCGTAAAGGAGCCGAGGCGGATGAGTTTAAGGTAATGAAAGCGCAGTTGGATCGTCAGAATGGCGTTTCGAAAAATGATGTGGCACAGAATGATCAAAACAAGGAGGATGATAATGAGGAGGATGAAGGCAAGACACGTAAAAAGTCGGATAAGAATATGAATAACTATCGGAAGATAGTAATTGCCGACGATTCCGAACAGGAACGTCAATACAAGAGCGATTATAGGGGACGGGTACAGGATCGTAACGTGACGATTAAGCCGGAACCGTTGTTTGCACTTACTTATTATGAAAAGATGAGCGATGTAAAACGCTCTGTGAATTATCATACGTTTATTGATGAATTGAACCAGTCGGGGATCTTTCCAAAACGTTTGCGTATAACTAATATGGAAGCGCCACTGACAGAAGAGCAGGTTAAATTCCATTTTGCCTTGATCGATGCACATACATCGGCAATTGTGGAAGATGAGAAAAGTGCTGCGAAGCGTTTTGCCCGTGCACTCGATTTTTATCTGGTACAGGACTTTGCGAGCTCAATGGATGATTTGACGCAGGCTATCTTACTTGACGATAAATTTTTCCCGGCTTACTTTATGCGGTCTTTAGTACGTTGTAAGCAGTTGGAGTATCAGAAAGCAGAGGAGGCTGCAAATGCAAAACAAGGCGGGGATGGCTCGAAGGAAATTGGTGCAATAGATTATGATGTTGTGAAAGCCGATTTGGATAAAGTTATTGCATTGGCTCCGGACTTTGTATATGCATACTATAATCGTGCCAATGTGTTGGCCATGTTGAAAGACTACAGGGCTGCATTGGTTGATTATGACAAGGCTATTGACTTGAATCATGATTTTGCCGACGCTTACTTTAACCGTGGGCTGACCCATATATTCCTTGGGAATAATAAACAAGGTATCACCGATTTGAGTAAGGCCGGAGAGTTGGGAATTGTTTCGGCATACAATATAATCAAGCGCTTCACCGATCAGGGCGAATAACATTTTTTTGATAAATAATAGAAAACTCAAAAAGAATTAGTTATTTTTGCGTGCTAAAAAGAAAAATATAACATCACATTATGATAAAGATAACATTTCCCGATGGCTCTGTTCGTGAATATAGCGAAGGAGTGAACGGTCTGCAGATTGCAGAAAGTATCAGTTCGCGTCTGGCTCAGGATGTACTGGCTTGTGGCGTGAATGGTGAGATTTATGATTTAGGCCGTCCTATCAATGAGGATGCCTCTATTGTGCTTTATAAATGGGAGGACGAGGAAGGTAAACATGCTTTCTGGCATACAAGTGCCCACTTGCTGGCCGAAGCATTGCAGGAACTTTATCCGGGGATACAATTTGGTATCGGACCGGCTATTGAGAATGGATTTTACTACGATGTCGATCCGGGAGAAGCGATCATTAAGGAATCCGATCTGCCTGCCATAGAAGCCAGGATGGCTGAACTGGCAGCTAAGAAAGAGGCCGTAGTTCGTGCAGACATCGCTAAAAACGATGCTTTGAAAATGTTTGGTGACCGTGGCGAAACTTATAAATGCGAGTTGATCTCTGAATTGGAGGACGGACATATCACTACTTATACACAAGGGGCGTTTACCGATCTTTGTCGTGGCCCTCACTTAATGACGACAGCACCTATCAAAGCCATAAAGCTGACTTCTGTAGCAGGCGCTTACTGGCGTGGTCATGAAGATCGTAAGATGCTGACTCGTATTTATGGTATTACTTTCCCGAAAAAGAAAATGCTGGATGAATATCTGGTATTGCTGGAGGAAGCAAAGAAGCGCGACCATCGTAAGATTGGTAAGGAAATGCAACTCTTTATGTTCTCCGAAACAGTAGGAAAAGGTTTGCCGATGTGGTTGCCGAAGGGAACAGCGCTTCGTTTGCGTTTACAGGAATTCTTGCGCCGCATTCAGACCCGTTATGATTATCAGGAGGTAATAACTCCGCCTATCGGCAATAAGTTATTGTATGTAACTTCCGGTCACTATGCTAAATACGGTAAGGATGCTTTCCAGCCGATCCATACTCCGGAAGAAGGAGAGGAGTATTTCCTGAAACCGATGAACTGTCCGCATCACTGCGAAATCTATAAGAACTTCCCAAGATCTTACAAGGATCTGCCTTTGCGTATTGCTGAGTTCGGTACGGTGTGCCGTTATGAACAAAGCGGCGAGCTTCACGGCTTGACCCGTGTACGTAGTTTTACACAGGATGATGCGCATATTTTCTGTCGTCCCGATCAGGTGAAGGGTGAATTCCTTCGGGTGATGGATATTATTTCGATCGTGTTCCGTTCCATGGATTTCACTAATTTTGAGGCACAGATATCCTTGCGTGACAAAGTGAATCGCGAAAAGTACATCGGTAGCGATGAAAACTGGGAAAAGGCAGAGCAGGCTATTATTGAAGCTTGTGAAGAAAAAGGCTTGAAGGCGAAGATAGAATATGGCGAAGCTGCTTTCTATGGCCCGAAACTTGATTTTATGGTGAAAGATGCCATTGGCCGTCGTTGGCAGTTGGGAACGATTCAAGTGGATTATAATTTACCGGAACGTTTTGAACTTGAATATATGGGTTCTGATAACCAGAAACATCGTCCGGTGATGATTCACCGTGCACCGTTCGGGTCAATGGAGCGTTTTGTAGCAGTGTTGATAGAGCATACTGCAGGTAAATTCCCATTGTGGTTAACTCCGGACCAGGTTGCTATCCTGCCGATCAGTGAAAAATTCAATGATTATGCCGAACAGGTGAAAATGTATCTGAAGACACATGAAATTCGTGCGATCGTTGACGATCGTAACGAAAAGATCGGCCGTAAGATACGTGATAATGAGATGAAACGTATTCCTTATATGCTGATTGTCGGTGAGAAAGAGGCAGAAAATGGAGAAGTTTCAGTTCGTAGACAAGGCGAAGGTGATAAAGGTACTATGAAATTTGAAGATTTTGCTAAAATTTTGAACGAAGAAGTTCAAAATATGATAAATAAATGGTAACTTTGCGCCCAATTAATAAATAAACAAATTTTGGTAGACAATAAAAAACAATTCGGAAGTAAAGGTTATTTGATGAAGAATGACAGCTTAAAAGGGCAGTACAGAATCAATGAGCAGATTCGCGCCAAGGAAGTTCGCATTGTAAGCGACGAAGTGGAACCTATGGTATATCCTATTTCCCAGGCATTAAAAATGGCGGAAGAAAAAGGGTTAGACCTCGTAGAAATTTCCCCTAATGCACAACCCCCGGTTTGCCGTATTATTGACTATTCAAAATTTCTTTATCAACTAAAGAAACGTCAGAAAGAACAAAAAGCGAAACAGGTGAAAGTGAACGTAAAGGAAATACGTTTCGGACCTCAAACGGATGATCATGATTACAACTTTAAGTTGAAACATGCTAAAGGGTTTCTTGAAGACGGGGACAAAGTGAAAGCTTATGTTTTCTTTAAAGGGCGTTCCATTCTTTTTAAAGAACAGGGTGAAGTGCTGTTGTTGCGTTTTGCCAATGATTTGGAAGATTACGCAAAAGTAGATCAAATGCCTGTTTTAGAGGGTAAGCGTATGACTATCCAGCTTTCTCCGAAAAAGAAAGAAGGCGCTCCCAAAAAGCCGGCTGCACCGAAGCCTGCAGCTCCAAAGCCTGCGGATAAGGCAACAGAAGAATAAGACAGAAATGCGTAACGCGCAGGTATAGTGCGTTGCCATATAATTTAATAATTTAAAATCAAGTAAGATGCCAAAGATGAAGACTAACTCCGGTTCTAAAAAAAGGTTTACCCTTACCGGAACAGGTAAAATCAAAAGAAAGCACGCTTTTCATAGTCATATTTTGACTAAGAAAACTAAAAAGAGAAAGAGAAATCTGTGCTACTCTACAACTGTTGATACAACAAATGTAAGCCAGGTTAAGGAACTCTTAGCTATGAAGTAATCAAAAGCGTAAAAGTATTATTAAAGTATTAACCGAATGCATTAGCTTTAAGTTCGCTACGTGAAGTAACGGCGCTAACATTCAAAAAAGAGTAAAACTATGCCAAGATCAGTAAATCATGTTGCTTCAAAAGCAAGAAGAAAGAAAATTTTGAAATTGACCAGAGGTTACTTTGGTGCAAGAAAAAATGTTTGGACCGTAGCTAAAAACACTTGGGAGAAGGGTTTGACATACGCGTTCCGTGACCGTAGAAACAAGAAAAGAAACTTCCGCGCTCTTTGGATACAACGTATCAATGCAGCTGCACGCCTTGAAGGAATGTCATATTCTAAATTGATGGGTGGCTTGCATAAAGCCGGTATCGAAATAAACCGTAAGGTTTTGGCTGATTTAGCAATGAATCATCCGGAAGCTTTCAAAGCTGTAGTTGCTAAAGCTAAAGCGGCTTAAGTTGCACAGTTTAAGAATAATAGATGCCGATTACTGAAAAGTGATCGGCATTTTTATTATTACTAAAGAATTTTCAGGCTATAAAAAGTGGCTTTTAGAATAAACAAATTCTATATTTTTCTTGTTTATCTCATACAAAGTTACTACATTTGTGTAGTTAAAGTATTAGCCGTATCGACTTGATCGGGAAACTCTTCAAATTAATCTGATATACCGAGAACGCTTCTGCTCTCAATGGCGGGCCACATCTTTCGGGACAGCTTTTAGCCGGTGGATTACAAAGGGGGCGAGCACTCAAATCTTGTTCTATCAGAGTTTCATCACATCGTCGGTGCGGCTTTTTTATAACGGAGAAGGACGGTAATCATTCGAAGACTACCGCCCTTCTTTTTATATTGATTTATTAAAAAAATCTCAATTATGATTTTTTATTTCTCGGGTACAGGAAACTCTAAATGGATTGCAGAACAGCTTGCTGACAGGCTTAAGGAGCAATTGATATTTATTCCGGAAACAATGCGAAACGCGATATTTGATTATGAAATGGCTGATAAAGAAAAAATCGGCTTTGTGTTTCCTGTGTATTCCTGGGGGCCTCCTCCCATTGTGTTGCAGTTTATAGAACAACTGAATCTTCAGCGCTATGATAAGCAGTATCTTTTTTTTGTATGTTCTTGCGGGGATGACACCGGATTGACTCAGCAGGTGTTTTGCAATGCTGTATCAAGAAGGGGATGGAAATGTGATGCCGGATTTTCTGTTATTATGCCTAATAATTATGTATTACTCCCGGGGTTTGATGTGGACTCTAAAGAGATTGAAGAACGGAAACTGACTGATGCGATTCCAAAATTGGCAGAAATAGGCAGTATGTTGGAAGAAGGAAAAGAGGTGTTTCAATGCCATGAAGGTAGTTTCCCTTTTATAAAAACGAAGATAATTAATCCGTTTTTCACAAAATGGGGGATATCTGCGAGGAAGTTTCATACCACAGATGCTTGTATCGCTTGCAAACGTTGTGAAAAAGCTTGTCCTATGAACAATATTGTAATGGTAGGATGGAAACCTGTTTGGGGAACAGATTGTACTTCTTGTTTGGCCTGTTATCATATTTGTCCCCAAAATGCTGTACAATACGGGAGCGTGACGGGGAAAAAAGGACAATATTTTAATCCGAATGAAAAATAGAAGAAGCTATCTTATTTTAATCTGGCAATTGGATAAATCTTCTATAATGGCGAGACTTTCTACGCGTACACCTCTTTCTTCGAGTGTTTTACGCCCGTTTTGAAAGGCTTTCTCTATAATGAACCCCATTCCTACCAGGTTAGCTCCGGATTGCTTGATCAAGTCTAAAACACCTAAGGCGGCGTTTCCATATGCCAGAAAGTCATCAACGAAAAGAATGTTGTCTTCGGGGGTTAGAAAATCACTACTGATGACAACTTCATAATCACGGTCTTTGGTGAAAGAATGAACTGTGGTACTTAATGCGTTCTGTATGGTTTTAGGAGATTTCTTTTTGGCAAATACCACCGGTAAATCCATCAGATAACCGGTCATAATGGCCGGAGCGATACCACTGGCTTCTATCGTCATAATCTTATTGACATTGGTTCCTGCAAAAAGGCGTACGAATTCTACTCCGATAGATTTCATCAGTACGGGATCCATTTGATGGTTTATAAAACTGTCTACTTTCAGAATGCCTCCCTCGAAGCATCTTCCATCTTGCAGGATTCTTTTTTTTAATAGTTGCATAAGGTATGATTAAAGTGGATGTACGAATGCGCCAACTGAAGAAACAATTTTCTTAATTGGCGCATTAGACATATAATTATATTGAATTATTTGTTATCTCTCAAGTCTTTTACTCGTACTGCTTTTCCTTCGCTTTGTGGTAAAGAGCCCTTTTTAACCAATTTCAGTTTAGGTGTTACTAATATTTCATCTTTCAATTGGCGGGTAATCTCCTTACGAATACGTTCCAGCTCAATATAGTTGTCAGTGGAAAGATCGCTTAACTCTACCTCAACGACCATTTCATCCTGATTATTGACGGTTTCCAGGGTAATAAGGTAATTGCTGCCTAATTCCGGGAATTGCACCAATATTTTTTCGACTTGCATTGGGAAAATATTAACCCCTTTGATGATGAACATATCATCGCTGCGTCCTTTGATTCGGTCTATACGCAAGTGAGTACGCCCGCAAGGACATTTGCCCGGAAGAATACGTGTAAGATCGCGCGTCCGATAGCGAATCAGGGGCATCATGTCTCGGTCGAGTGTGGTCAGTACCAATTCTCCTATTTCTCCTTCGGGGACAGGTTCGCCGGTTTCCGGGTCGATAATTTCTACGTAATAGCAATCTTCCCAAAAGTGCATACCATTTTGCTCGGTACATTCGAAGGCTACTCCCGGGCCGTTCATTTCCGTCATTCCAAAGCTGTTATAGGCTTTCACTCCCAACATACGTTCTATTTTTTTTCTTTGTTCATCGGTGTGCGGTTCTGCTCCGATGACAAGGGTTTTTAGGGTGGTGCCTGCCGGATCCATACCCTCTTCCTGGAATACTTCTGCCAAGCGTATGGCATAGCTGGGGATTGCGTGTAAGGCAGTCGTCTTAAAATCATTGATGAATTTTATCTGACGTTTACTGTTACCGGCAGCAGCAGGTACGGTCAATGCTCCTAACCGTTCGGCACCGTATTGAAATCCTAATCCTCCTGTAAACATTCCATATCCGGAGCTGTTCTGAAATACATCGGTTTTACGGATTCCAACCATGTAAAGGCATCGTGCCACCAAGTTTGCCCATGAGTCAAGATCATGCTGTGAGTGTACTATGACAGTTGGATTACCGGTTGTGCCGCTGGATGAATGGATTCGTACTCCGTCATTTTTCATATCACCGGCTACGAGGCCGAAAGGATAATGGGCACGCATATCCGCTTTGGTTGTGAATGGTATTTGACGAATATCTTCCAGTGACCGGATGGAGTCGGCGGTAATGCCGTGTTTGGCAAAAACCTCCTTATAATAAGGAGCGTTTGCTGCTATGGAAATTGTTTTACGGAGTCGTTGTAATTGCAATTCTTTTAGTTCTTCACGACTCATCGTTTCTATTTCTTCTTCCCAGTATCTTGTATTCATGGTTTGAACAATTATTCAATGTGCTGTCCTGCCGATATGCCAATTGTATGTTTTGAACAGTTGTTATGCCGATTGACATATCGGCAGGATACACATGATTACATTAATTTTTCTGCTATGTCTTTTCCGGCTGCCAACGCTTTGAGGTTCATTTCTACAATAGCATCCCCTTTGCGCTGGAATATTTCACGGATACTATCCTGTATCTTTGTGTAATCTATTCCTAAGAATGGGATAGTGGCTCCTAATAGAACAATATTGGCGACACGTGCCGATCCTACTTCTTTAGCTACTTTGTCCACATTCAAGACCACTTTATGAGGCAGTTTGTTAATCTCTTCCAGTACTTTTTCTTCTGCCGGATAATTTGGAATATTGATAAACGGTGTTTCGTTGGTCACCAGCCATCCTTCCGGGCTGAGATAGGGAAGATACCGTAATCCTTCCATGGGTTCTAAGGATATGATCAGGTCACATTTCCCCGATGGTATCAAGTCTGAAGCGATAGGTTGGTCACTGATGCGCAGGTTAGACTGTACGTCTCCACCACGTTGACTCATCCCGTGTACTTCTGCCTGTTTCATATAAAGTCCGTCTTTCAAGGCTGCTTTGCCGATGACTGTGGCGATTGACAGGATACCTTGCCCGCCTACTCCTGATAGTATAATATCTTTTTTCATGGCTTATTTACTTCTTTTTTTACGTGCTAATGTTTGTATACATTCCCTGCGGGGGATAATAACGGATACACCGTGATAATCAAGTTCTTCACGTATGATCCGTTTCATTTCATCGTAGTTCTTCTTTAAGGGAACTACTACACGGATGTGGGCAGGATCTACTCCGAGTCCGGTACAGATCGCTTCGATACGTCCTGTACCGGCAGAATCTTGGCCACCTGTCATAGCTGTTGTTTCATTGTCGGAAATAACAATGGTAACATCTGAATTTTCATTAACACAGTCCAGCAATCCGGTCATTCCGGAGTGGGTAAAAGTCGAATCGCCTATAACGGCTACGGCGGGATATAATCCTCCATCGGCAGCACCTTTTGCCATCGTAATGGATGCCCCCATATCGACACAGGAGTTTATGGCATTGAACGGCGCATTGGCCCCCAATGTATAACATCCGATGTCACTGAATACTTTATGAGTAGGATATTCTTCTTTTAGTACTTGAGTCAGAGTGGTATACATATCACGATGGCCGCAACCTTCGCATAGGGCGGGCGGGCGCATCTCTACAATATCCGGAACTTTGAATTCGGATTTGTTTTCTTTTCCTACGGCACGTGCTACGGAATCCGGATTTAATTCTCCGTCTTGTGAAAGTGTACCGTCAAGACGTCCTTTCACTTTCAATCCGATACCCAAATACCCTTTCAATTGTTTTTCTACAAACGGTTGCCCGTCTTCCAAAACAAGAATTTCATCACAAGTCTCCACTAATTGCATTAATTGCTTTTTGGGTAGCGGATATTGTCCTATTTTCAATACCGGATATTCGCAGCCTTCCGGATAGTTTTCCATTAGATAGTTGTATCCGATGCCACAGGCTACGATACCTGTCTTTTTGTTCGGACCGTCGGTATATTTGTTATAGGGAGATTCTTCGGATACTTTGATAAATTCGTCCTGGCGTGATAATAATGCTTTATAGCGTTTGCGTGCATTACCCGGTAAAAGAATAAATTGACGCGGATCTTCTCCAAAAGATATTTCATTCTGCGGCTTTTGGGCTTTTCGTTCTACTCCGGAACGGGAATGCGCCAGGCGGGTAACCATACGCATCAATAATGGTTCGCCGATCTTTTCGGAAAATTCGAATCCGTTGTAAACCATGTCATAAGCTTCTTGCTGACTGCTCGGCTCATACATTGGAATCAATGAAAAATCACCATAAAAACGACTGTCTTGCTCGTTTTGAGAGGAGTGCATGCTGGGATCATCAGCTGCAACGACGATAAGTCCGCCTTTTACACCGGTGATTGCTGAATTGATAAAACAGTCGGCTGCTACATTCATGCCTACATGTTTCATGCAAACCAGTGCCCGCTTACCTACGAATGACATTCCCAAGGCAGCCTCCATTGCTGTCTTTTCGTTGGCGGCCCAACGGCTGTGTATGTTCCGTTCACTCGTGATAGGGGATGATTGGATATATTCCGTTATCTCAGTTGAAGGGGTGCCCGGATAGGCATAAACGCCTGAAAGCCCAGCATCCAATGCAGATTGTGCAATGGCTTCATCGCCAAGTAAGAGTTGCTTGCTCATATATCTTTTTAATTAGTGTTAGTCACAGTTCTATTATTTATTTGGGCAAAGATACATTTTTAAGATCATTTTATTACAGGATTACTTAAAAATCTTTCTTTCGTTCAATGCTTTCCAATATTTTCTGGCATTAGCCATATGGTCGATATAATTGGATGCAAAATTGTGGGTACCCGAAAAATCTTCTTTTGCACACATATAAATATAATTGTGTTTTGCATAATTGAGAACGCTATCTATGCCTTTAGTGGAAGGAATGCGGATCGGTCCCGGAGGAAGTCCGGTATTTATATAAGTATTGTATGGAGATTCAACTCGCAGGTTCTCGTTGGTGATTCTTCTTAATCCGAAGTCTTGCAATGCAAATTTGATCGTAGGATCCGCTTGAAGCGGCATGCCTCTTTGCAACCGGTTGATGTATAATCCTGCCACCATAGGCTTTTCCCCATTATTATTTGTCTCTTCTTCTACGATGGATGCCAGCGTGCACACTTCTTCCGGAGTCATTCCTATAGCTTGTGCTTTGGCAAGACGTTCGTCATTCCAGAATCTTTTATGTTCCTTTTGCATACGCTCGAAGAAGCTGTCGGCACTCATATCCCAATATACTTGGTAAGTTTCGGGAATAAACATGCATGCCATTGTTTCTTTGTCATATCCCATTTTTTGCTGAAAAGTGGAATCGAATAGTAAAGTTGCAATTTCGATAGAATCTATCATTAATTGTTTGGCTACGTTATGTGCCAGCCTGTCGAGCGTTCTTACACTGCCGATTGTCAGGTTGACCGGTTCTTGATAACCACGGGATATCCGGCTGTAAACATGGTATACATTCTCTCCGGGACGAATGGCATAGCGGCCGGTGTGGATGGTTTTTTCTAATTCACGATATTTTGCCATCCAACGGAATCCGGTAAGGTTACCGGGATGTCCTTTTGCTTTCACCTTATTATATATGGAGTCTGCCGTGTCGTCACGGTCTACGTACACATAAACTGTTTTAGCGGGATGAAATTGCGGATACAGGAGGTAGTAATAAAAAGTACCGATTCCTGCTATGCAGACTATAAAGAAGATAGCCGTTAGGCTGATAAGGATTTTTTTCTTTTTCTTGTCCATAAAAAGACGTTCACATTATAAAAACTCATCAAAGGTAATAAGAATTCGACTAAATAGGCGACTTGGTGGAGACTGTTTTTTGAGTGTTTAGCTATTATTTGCTTTTGAATGCCGATGATGTTATTGGTATAAATGCGTTTTAGGGTTATTGCCCGGATTTAAAGTCCCCACTGGTCGCAATTCACTTGTGATTCTATTTTGTTTTCCAAATCATCAGGCAGAGGGGCAAAGAAATCCATTCCCGTCAGCGTTTCAATACTGTCCACTGATACTGCGTAAGTGGCGAGTGGGGATACGGAACGTCCGTTTTTGAATAGAAATCCAATGGTTTTAGGTGATGTGGTAAAAGGTGATAAAATTACTTTGAAGAATTTTTGTGGAACTGTTACCTTGTTTTTTCCTATTTTCTGTGGCGTTTTTTCTATAATAGGTCCGCAAATTATAATAATAGCACTGTCGGTAATGGCCCAATCACGTATTTTTTCTTCCAGGTCTTTCCATTTGCGTCTGTTCAGTTCCGGGTGTTGCGGGCACATATTGCTAAAGTAAAATGATTCTTTCATTGCCGTATTGCTCCATTTCATATCGGCTGCGGGCGCCATGTGTCCTTTGTCATATCCTGAGCGTGCGTAATCGGCATTGGTAGCAATGATACCTTTTACCGAAGGGTCGGTAATGAAATGGTCGGTTCTTTTAGCATTGCCTTGTGTCTCTTGGCGTGTCAGTTCATATGCGACCCAGTTAGGCAGGCGGAGATTTTCATTATATGATACGCTATATCCGGTATGGTGGATGATTTGTTCTTTTCTGGGAATAATCATTCGCGGTATCGTAAGCTCTTCGGCTGTCGGTATCGGCCGCCGAATGGATGTAGCAGGAATTTTGACTGTCTTGTCCGGAAAAGAGGGGAGCGTTTCGGATTGTTGAAAATAAAGGTATAAACCATAAAAAACAGGTATTAAAACTAGGATAGTAATAATACATCCTATTTGGGAATGTTTTTGGGCTTTTTTCTTTTTTTGATTCCTTTTTCGGCTCATGACATGGCTAAAACTGATTGTGATGCGTTTTTTACTAAAACAGGATTAACTTGAAAAAACTACCGGTATCGCAATTAGTACGCTTGTTCAGATAACGATTATAGGTGTTTTTTTTGAATACATTATTCTATTTAAGCAAAAAGCACCGATTAAAATAATCAGTGCTTAATGAAAGAGCCGCTAGCCAGACTTGAACTGGCGACCTACGCGTTACGAAGTCCCGTACAACGGTCTCTTTATTGCATTGATTACTAATTTGTTAATCGCTTTTTTCTAACCTTTTCAAAATACAATCTACTATACAATTGCTGTTTTTAAGGTAGAATTGAAATGTTAATAATGTATTTATATTGTAGGCTTAGATCCACTACTAACCTTAGGTGTTGGATCATGTATCGCTTCTTGTCTTCGTTTCTCATCCTCATCTTTGAGGTACTTGTTCCTTATTTCTCTAATATCATTCGTCATTCCCCATACTTTGAAAAAGAGGATAATTTGCAGTACTCCGAATATTAGGAGTACGATGGTTAGAAATTCAATCATAGTATATTAAATATTTAGTTTATTCTTTAATTCGTTGAAAATGTCGGGATTTTCCATATCCAACCATGTGTATCTTTTATAACTATCCCGATCAAAAGATTGCTTCTTTTCATATACAAATAGATAATATTTGTCACACAGGACAATAACAGATGACTCCAACAATTGAGCGTATGATTTAGCTTGTATGAAAGCATCTTCTATCGCTTGATTATTTTTCATGTGTAACTTTGCTTCTATCAAAACTTTTGCCTTTTCTTCATTTGGCTTGTTATCATAATGCAAAGCGTAATCCGGAAATATCCGATGCCCTCTACCCGCTTTTATTCCTAATTCACGAATGAAATCTTTATTTTCATACCAGTCCATAGAATTAAGTAGTCGTTCTAAAAGCAGCTTCTCTACATCTTTTTCTTTTCTAATATCAAGATTTTTAGGCAATGTAGGTGCATACAACTTCGGAAGAATATTAATATCAAATCCTTTCGCTTTTATCATACGAAGCAGTTCTAAATAATCTTCATTACTCATCGGATAACCATTTACTCCTTGAAAATTCTTTCGAACGAGTGGATGTTTGGAAAAGTATTCATCTGCTTGCAGTTCTTTCAGGGCAATATGAGGAATATCCATTCTATTTCCAATATAAGTATTGCTATAGAAACGAAATAATGGGTCTACAACTCCATTAGTTAATGCAATTTCTACACATGAGATAGCACTAACTGGCAATGTTTCATAATGTACAAGAATATCTCCCCGTTTCGTTTCTTGATTTGACTGCCAGAACTTCATTTCCAATGCAAGGTCTTCAGGATACATCAAACCACCAATAAACCAAGCTTGTGCTGGTTGCGGAATATCAACTCTTTCTTTCTCTAGAATATTGAAAGCAAAATCATATAAAAAGGCACATAATTCCGCTGAAGACAATCCATTTTTCTTCCTAAACTCATAAAAGGTTTCACACAATTCCCAATAATACATACACCTTCCCTCATAATCAGTTCTTTTAGGTATACCAGGAAGGTCAATATCAAAAAAATCGGCTATTTTGTTTAACTCAAATATCCGACACAGAAATAGATATGGAAAGAAATATTCAGGTGCAAATTGCGATAGAACGTAAGACATAGGTTGGATGATTTCAAGCATATTTTTGAAATCATTAGCTGGAATCCATTGTTGTCCTTCCACCCTTATACCTAACGTAATAAGTGAAATATACAAATCTTTTGCTTCATCCAATGAGACGGGTTTGTCATACTCTGACACACCGTAACAATATATATTCTCCAACCAATCATTATATAAATCTTTGGGTATAAAATTGGCATGTGGGCAGTATCTTTTAAATAAGTCATACCCTTCTGCATCGGAAAAATACTTTATCATTTTTTCTCCGACAGATGCCTGCTTATACAGATTCCATATGTATTGATTGAATTTCATCTTATACCCAGTTCATTACATTGACCACTCCTACTACTATTGCCCAGTCTTGAATTTCACTAGCAGGAAGATCATATGGTATAAATCCCTCTTCTTCATTAAAAGATACACATTTTATATATCCTTCCTTTTCTGAAGGCATTACTTTTTTTATAACCACTCCATCTGGGGTTGCTAAAGCATACACTTCTCCCCATCTTACATGAGATCTACTTTTCCAAATTCTGCATCCTACAATAGAACGTTCAGGAATGCTTCTTTCTGGATACTTTCTATTTATCATACTACGCCCACGTGTTCTCATAGTAAAATCACACCCAGCTAAATCGGGTATAATGTATCTATCGCATTTATTGGCTTCTATCGCTATTTCAAACCCTGAAGGCATTCCGCAAGAAGCAGCTTCCAACTCAAATAAAGGGATAGCATTTTTGTTATTGCACTCCAAATGCGGTGTATTCAAAGCGATATTATCGCAATCAAGTTCCACAAAAGGTATAATAATATTCCGCCCAAATCTTTCAACTATACTATTATATAGTTCTTCTGTAAGACTTTTTTTCCCGGTCTCAAGTTCAGATAGATACGATTGAGAAATACCTACTTCCTTTCTAAATGTCTCCTGATTCATTTTCAGAAACTTACGCAGTTTTGCAATATTTAGTTTATTCATATATTGTTAAATATTGTCAATATAGCGATATTTTGTAGCGATAAATAGCGATATATTGCGATAACATAGTATATTTGCATCATCAAACAGTGATAACCTAATCACTTTTGCAAAGAAAGATATTTTTAAGGTCATATACAATAGTATAAACATATTAAAATACACGATTATGAGCACGAATTTAAAAAATCAGATGAAAGAGGTCATGAGCTTAGCATGGTCTTTTGTAAAGAGAAACGGTTTTTCAATGAGCGAAGCACTGAAATGTGCATGGGTAAATATGAAGTTGAAAGCTCAAATGAAAAATAAGATTGTAAAGTTTTACTTTCAGAAAGTAGACGGCACAATGAGAGAAGCTTATGGCACGCTTTGCGAAAAATATATGCCGACAGTAACCGGTACCAATAAGCGGACAAAAAATGACACCATTCAAACTTATTTCGATACAGAACGCGGTGAGTTCAGATGTTTCAAGAAAGCTAACCTTTTAAAAATAATATGATTATGACACATTATGAGATTGAACAAGGCTTGAATGCCTTATACAGAGACCTGGACAATGCTCAGAATATGGATGAAGAAACAGCCCGCAGAGTTATTCAGCTTAGCCAGATAGCCCATATCAAGTAAAGTTGATACCTGTACATGGTAAATGACCTCTGAAAAAACATGAGGCTTTGTCCGGGTAATGAATTTCAGCATAGAACCGAAATCACGACTGGAACTTAAACGGTATGGTGTTGCGGTCAATCCTAAAACTTTGCACTTCACTGCATCGAAGAAGTCTTTATACATTCCCTCTTTAGGATTCACCAAGTGACATTCATCAACGATGATGTTTTTAAAATGAGTAAAGAGTTCGGGATGGTTCTTCACTGATCCGATTGTAGCGAATGTTATCCGGCTTATCTCTTTTGAGTTGAAGGAAGCCGAATAGATTGAACAGTCAAGTATGCCGTATGAACATAGCTTTTTGAAGTTCTGTTCAAGTATTTCCTTGCTTGGCTGAAACACCAAAGTGTGCCCGTCAAGCCTTGCGGCTATATCAGCTATGATAAGGCTCTTTCCACTACCCGTAGGCAGAACCATGATAGCATTTGTTTTCTTCGCCTTATTGTTGAAGAAGGAAACGGCTGCATCAGAGGCTTTCTGTTGGTAATCTCGTAATACATAACTCATAGCCCTTTCTCCTTTCGTAATTTCTTATTGAGTGTCTTGTAATACTTGATTAGCTGTTCGTACTCAAAATCTGACATCTTAGAAATACCAGCAGCTTTCACTTTCAGCAAGTCAAATTTCTGTTGCCCGATTTTGGCTATCAGATTCACCCGATAGCCTTCCAAATGGTCGGCTTTGAACCTGTTGCAGTGACGGCACTCAGCATGGCAGTTATTTTCATCGAAACGTGTCGCCAGGTGTGTACGACTGAAATAGTGCCCGCAGTCTGCTTGTGTAAACGGCTTTATCTGTCCGCACGAGATACATCTAAAATACCCGTTTGGCATTGCATCACGAAGCCGGATAAAAAGGGAAAACTCCTTGTCGAGCTTAGCTTTCAAATCCGGCTTCTTCTTTACTGTTATCCCTGCTTTATCAAACAGAGGTAAAGGCTTGTCTTTCTTCTTAGCCTTTGTTCGTTTTATGTAATATGGCATTATTTAAATCCCCATTCTTTCATGTAGTCAATGTTTTCAGGAAATCCCTCTACTGATTTAGGACTAAGGAATATTTTCTCACTTTCTAATTTCAAGCCTCCCCATTCGGTAGGTGGACACCTTTCGTATTCTTCTTTAGAAACTTCGTTTACATTAAAACGTGGCTGGAATCCGTATCCTTGTACGCTTTCTCCTAAAAGATGACTGAATTTCCGTAATGCCCATTCAAAAGCAATTTCTTTATGAAGGTAATGCAAAGAAAAAACCGACATATATATTTTATGTTGGAAATATCCCGTTTCTGTCAAATCTGGAAGGCATCTGATACAGAAATACTTAATACGTGAAAGTATTTCTTCAACAAACCTTTCATGCTTTTCGCAATCTTCTTTCGTTAAGAACTCTTTCCCATCATTAGCGATGTAAACAGTCTTAGTTACTTTTTTCGTTTCCATGTTATCTATTTAATAGTTCAATCACGGTTCTCTTAAACTCTTCTTCGTTTTCGCAAATGATAAACTCCTCAGAATCATCATCCTCTTCATACCGAATACCGTCTTTATACATTGTCATTTCTCCAAATGAATTTGGGTATGGCGCAGTCAGACCATTGTAATCGCAACAATCAGGATGTGTTTCAGGTGTAAGTCCTTGTCCTTTTAGCCAATCCCTTAGTCCGGGAGTATTTTCATTTATGTATGCTTCTTTTTTCATATACTCATTGCTAATTTTACTCCTACCAATGGCTTGCACAATTCAACAACTCGCTTGCAATCCGACACATCAAACATTCCTATATGACAAAGCTCACGTGGTATGCCCAGTTGATTGGATAGCCACAGGTAGGCTTTGTTTCTGTTGGATGTGTTGGGGATATGTTTCTTCCAAATTTTATTGATAAGATTGGTCTTAGCTATTTGGTCAAAGTAGAAATGCGCTTCTTTCTTTGCTTCTCTCAATTCCGCATTTGCCAAACGCCCCAATGCCTGGTCTGTACCCTTGTGTACTCCGACATAAGCCCTACAATCTCGGCAGAGGTAAATCATACCGTAGGAGCGTCCGTAGATTACAGAACTATCCACGTATTCAGTAGACCTACCGCAATAAGGGC